>ERZ827520.27-NODE-27-length-227773-cov-5.849138_pt1 | contig 227773 bp, 169 predicted proteins | sample MGYA00519581_ERZ827520 | MGnify/ENA primary metagenome ERZ827520 (study PRJEB31778, sample SAMEA3449339) | human gut metagenome | biome: human gut; feature: human-associated habitat; material: faeces | place: United Kingdom | collected 2010/2012 ... | reverse complement strand
GTGACGGCGATCGCTTGAAACCGCAGGACAGCGCTTCCCGCGGAGAAGTGGCATCCATGTTCAACCGTTTTGTTTCCAATGTTTTGGGAGCAAAGTAAGTACACGTTGTAAATGAACTATTCTATCATAGATACGCTGATTTTTGTGAACCGAAGCAAAATGTCTTAACCATATCCAAAAACAATCACGGTTATATAACGCTAAAAAACATACCGACTTCGTTTCAAGCGGAGTCGGTATGTTTTTGATTGCAACTTTTACATCCGTAAGAAAGAATAAACTTTGGCACAAAATTCATTTAACATTTGGAGCGGAGTATTATTTTTTCGCCAAAAAATTCACTGTATATTTTGTATGTTGCTGCTTGCTTGCATTGAAAATAGAAAATAGTATGATATAATAAAAATGGTTTTATCTTTCGTCATATACACGAAATATTTTCTTGTGCAACGCAATCATCCATATCGATAAAAGAGAAACCTTACAATTTTGTAAAGTTATCAGACTGAAGGATCCGATATGATACAATTGACATAGGAACAGAACAAAACGGAATGGAGGTATCGTCTTGCAATCCGATCAGATCCATAAAAATTTGCTTCGATGGTTTTTACCGGTTGCCATCGTTGTGTTGAGCATATTACTATTGCAAATCATTTTTTCTCCGAAATATACTTCCATTCAAGAAATCACGCCCAAAGACGGTATATTGGATATCAGGAATGTGGATATTGAAAGTAACGTTTTCAATATAAATAATAATTGGGATTTTTACCCGGCAGCCCTGTATACCTCTGAAGATTTTGCCAGCGGTCATGTGGGAGAAAAAGCAAAAGACGACGTCTCCTCGTCGGATGTGTCTTATGGTACCCACCGCCTTCGAATACTTGCACAACCAAATCAATATTTTACCATTTGCGGGTTTTCCCTGGATTACGCCAGCCGTGTGTTCGTCAATGGCACCGAAGTTGTAACCTTTGGTAACGTAGCGGACAATGCTGCGGATTTTGTACCGCAGGTGGGATATATGACCATTCCCATGTTCTCCGGTGAAAGCGGCGAGATCGAGATTATCTATCAATACGGGAATTACGTCCATCGAGAGGGTGGATATATCCAACCGACTTACTTCTCTACCCCGCAAACAATGGAGAGATTCAAAGCGGCAAATGACCTTGTTTCTTTAACGGTCAGCGGCGGCTTGTTGTTACTCATGTTGTATTTTTTGCTCAGCGCCGTGGTACGCCATAAAGCCGACTTTCTCTGTCTTTCGTTTTGTTGCTTGTTAATGGCGCTGCGGGATCAAAACTTCTACAACATCCACTTGCTTCCGGCAGATACATCATGGTACATCGTCTATCGCACGCTTATCCTCATCGTGATGCTGATGCCTGTCTCCGTTCTTCTTTTGCTGAAATATATGTACCACAAAGCAACAAAGAATTGGCCGTTGTTGATCTATTTGAGTGTAGTTGCTGTGGCAGCCATTCTCATTTGCACACTGCGTACACAGGATATTGTTATGGTTTCCACGGCAGTCTATTATGCCTCGATTCCATATCTGCTGTACCTGATTTTCGGTGTGATTCGGTATTACGTGAAACGGCGCAGATTACAAGCGGCAGATATCTTAGTGCTATCCGGATTTGCTGCCTTTTTGATAGGCATGCTGTACGAAGCCCTTCTGACCGGGCATGATGCGGAGGTTACGCACTACGGCACGGCATCATACGGCGCATTGGCTTTCATTTTCTTCAATGCAGCAGCCATCAATCTACAAATTCAAGAACGCGAGACAGCGTTGATCGAAAGCCGCAGCCGAAGTGAAATGTTGGAACGCATGAATCGCTTAAATATGGAATTTTTGCACAAAGTTGCCCATGAACTGAAAACACCACTGACCGTCATTTCCGGCTATGCTCAGCTCACCGGAATACAGCTTGCTGACAACAATATAAACAAAGAAATCCCCGACAATCTCAAAACCATTCAACAGGAAGCACAGCGCTTGGGCGATATGGTAACGCGGCTCATGGAGTACTCCTATGGTCGAAAAAGCGCGGTAGAATTCAGCAGAATCATCATGCCCGAATTATTGGAAAATGTCAACGCCATTGCTACCCCCGTATGCCTCAAACAGCACAATACTGTCAAAATTGTAACCGCTCCCTGTGCAGATATCCACGGAAATTTTGAAATGCTGCTGCAAATATTGATCAATCTGGTGGTAAACGCCAACAAAAACACACAAAACGGAACGATTACCATCAGCGCCTCCGACCAAGAACGGGAGGGCGCGGTGTTATTCCGGGTTTCGGACACGGGCAACGGCATTTCTCCTGAGATTCTACCCCACATCTTTGACGAAGGGTTCAGCGCAAGCGGAAGCAGCGGTTTGGGTTTGACCATTTGTCGTGAGGCAGTGGAAGCCCACGGGGGAGAAATTTGGGTGGAACGAACGGGACCGGAAGGCAGCGTGTTTGCCTTTACTGTTTTGAAAGAGGAGGAACAGCATTGAGCACGATTTTGCTTGTAGAGGACAACCCCCACATTATGAAAATCAACGCCGAAGTTCTCACACTGCGCGGATACCAGGTCCTAAAGGCTTCCACCGCCGCCGAGGCACGGGAACAACTTCAATGGCATCCGGCAAATTTGATCGTATTGGACATTATGTTGCCGGACGGCAACGGCGTGGAATTGTGCCGGGAATTCAAGGGACGTTATCATATTCCGATTCTCTTTTTAACAGCCCTCGGGGAAAATCAGGACGTAGTGGAGGGACTTCGTGCCGGCGGCGATGACTATCTGCCCAAACCCTACGATTTGGAAGTGTTCATCGCCAGAATCGAGGCACGGTTGCGTTCCGACGCGGAAAGCCGGCGGTATATCTGCTATGGTCCTTTAAAACTGGACACCGTTTCACTCGTCGGTTATGTAAACAATCAAGACATTCTGCTCACACAAAAAGAGTTTACAGTGCTGCTGCTTTTAGCACAAAATGCGGAATGCAAGGTCTCTCAAACAAAACTCATGCAGGTAGCTTGGGGCAAAGAAACCGAAACGGAAAATCGTGCTCTGTGGACGTTGATTTCCAGACTTCGAAAAAAACTGAACAGCAGTGAATCGCGGTTGGAAATATCCTCTCTGCGCGGCGGCGGCTATCTTTTAGAACAAATGTAAAGATAAAACAGCGAACCTTACAAAATTGTAAGGTTCGCTGTTTTTGTTTTGTTATGTGCTATATTATTGGGTAGAATTGGGGGTACCTCGTGTTGCGTATCGCCCAATTTCAGCAATCTCTCATGCAACCTGCAAAAGGAGGATTACCCGAATGAAAAAACGGATTGTAAGCACGATACTGACCCTGAGTATCATGCTGTCCATGATCCCGCTGAATATCTTAACCGTGTTCGGCGAAAACGGCATTTTGTACGGCGATGCTGACGGCAACGGCAAAGTCGAGCTGTTGGATGTCAATCTGATGGAACGATACATCGAAGGAGACGCAGATGCTGTAAATAATTTGCGCGTCACCGAGGCCGACGTCAACGTGGATGGGGTCATCGATGAAATAGATGTGCAATTGGTAAAGGACTATCTGGTCGGCAACCTTGACAGCCTGACCCCCGTACTTTGCACGCTTTCTTTTGAGACCAACGGCGGCGGAGAAATTGCACCGATCACCGTGGGCAAGGGGTACGGCACCCAAAAGGAAATCCCGTCTCCTGCCAAAGAAGATTATATTTTCACAGGCTGGGTAGATGAAAACGGAAATGACTTCTATCCGCTTGCACCGGTGATGTCCGACATGACGCTGACGGCTGTCTATGCGCCTGTCGAGTCCAACGAAGAAGTACAGATCGATTCCTTTGCTCTGACCGACCAGTCGCCGGATCTGAGTTTTTCACTCAGCGGAAACTTTGCATCGGCAGACGAAGTGAAATCAAACCTCATCTTTCTGGCCAAAGACGGTTGGGAATCGGTGGAACTGCAGGTTACCGACAACGGTAACGGAACCTGGACGGTAAAGGCAGTGAATGGATTCCGTCCCGGCGGTTCTTATGAATTGACGCTCGGAGATGGTTTAACCTTTGCGGATAAAGATGCACGTTACCGCACAGTCGCCTTCACCATTTATCAGGAAGAAGAAGATACACTGAATTATAATCCGGGCGTCCTTTTTTATCAAGACACATGGTATCTCGATTACAATTTAGACGATGGGACAACGGTAGAAGTACTGGACATACCTATTTTAAGCAATAACGAGAATACGGATCCAATTACTGGGACATTTGAGCAAGTACCACTCACGACGTTTTCTCCACAAGCCGGGGATATTGTTTGTATCTATGAAACCACAGACCCCAGAGAAAGAGATTATACACAACAAGATTATACGGATGATGCGACAGCCTTTATCCGAATCACAGAAGTGACAGACGGCTCTGATTATAAAAATCTGTACTTTTTTGAGAGCTTAAATGAAGATGATCTGGATGAAGTATTATGGATGCCTGATACGATTCCTTATCAAGTATCTTCCCTGCCCTCGGTAGGGCAGGAAGGATTAACATTAGATTCTAATTTATACGACCATGTAGCCTATGCAGCATTGGGCAATACACAGAGACCGGAATTTAAAACCGGCGATCTGCTAATCTTGTATACGGAAAGTTTTCAGAACCAGACCGAGAACAGTGATGTCGCCTACGGCATTATCACGAGTGTTTGGGAAGATATTGTAAAATATAAGGTCATTTCTGCCCAGGAAAAAGAGAACCTGGTAGGCGGACTGTTTGTAAAAACGCCGGTAACGGTGACAGAGGAAGATCTAAACATTCCGAAGATGGAAGCAGAGCTGATGGCGCAAGTAGAACAAAGTAACTTTGTAAATGATGCCTCCGCCCTGCTTGCTTCCAACGCCATGAACATGGAAAGCGTGCAGACGCAAATGCGGACACTGGGCTTTACACAAACGGAAATTCAAGCCATGGCCGCCCAACCTTTGGCGGCAGGATACAGCAACGGTCGTGTTGTCTTTCAGAGGGAAGACTTGAATGTTGATCCAACCATTTTGGTTGATGAACGTTATGACGGTGGTTTTGGAATCAATGTGGAAGTCAGCGCCATTTTCTCTGTTTCCAAGAAAACCGGAACAACCACTAATTCTTTGAAAATCGAAGTAACGGCAGCTTTTGAAGAACAAGTAGATATCGATTTAAATGTCAGCATTAAAGACCAGTGGAAAGGCATCAAGCTTTTGTCCAAACTGGAAAAACTATACTGCAATGCCAGTATCGATGTAAAAAGTTATTCTGCCGTTTCTGTGGGTGCAAAATTCTATACGGTCAAGGATACAGAGGGCGACACTTGGACTGCCTTGCAAAAAGCAGTTCGTACGGGAGATACACGGGAACTGTTGCGGGAACTAAACAATCTTCGGTCAAAACAAGCCTTAAGCGGGACGGAGGATGAGAGCAGCACAGCCCGGATTCAAGAAATTCTGGATAAATTGCCAAAAGTAAATATCGGCGGCCAGGAATATTCAATTGATGAAGTAGAACAACGTTTGGGTTTGGCCGATGTCAGCGGAGAATTTGAAGAGATTCTCACAGCGGAAGATGAAACCGGTAAACAAACCGGTTTGGAACAATTGATGGACAAATATTCTGAAATGGTCAATACCGAGACAGACTGGATTACACTGATCGATCAAAACTTGTTCCAACAGGAATTTTACATCAGTATCGTGGCCGTGAAACTCAGCGCGAATTTTTTGGTACATGCCAATCTCAACTTGGCCATCGGTGCCGATCTGGAATACGAGGTGGGAAAACGGTACAATTTCTGGATTGAAGTGCGTTCCAAAACTTCCGGCAGCAGTGAAATGGATCTGTTGGATGAACGTTTTGGTTTCCAATTTTATATGATGGGCGTTATGGGCGTACGCATCGGCATCAAAATGGATGTGGCAATGGGCATCTTGACCACCGGTCTGGGCAGCATCGGCGCCAATGTGGAGTTTGGTCCCTACATAAAGCTCCACGGCTATTTCTTGTATGTCTTTATCAAGGAACGACCGCAAAACAGTGCACAGTGGATTGCAGAAGAAAAAACCATGGGTGCACTGCATATGGAATTCGGATTGTACCTGATCGTTAAATTCAAAGCACAGATCTTGTTCGGTCTATTAAAGTATGAGCCCACACTGTATGACGGAGAGTTTCCATTACTGACAGCTGGTGTGCAAAATCATGTCTATGATTTTTCCTTAGATCCTCAAAAAGATGATCTACTGTATGTTTTGGATGAAGACGGCGACTCCCGCAACGGGGTGAGTATGGCATTGCCGGAGGCCTACCGCCGTATGAAGACGATGAATGTGGTAGAGGGTAAAAAGGAACAGATCGTATACGAGAATGACAATTTTTATTTGAGGTTCACCAATCCCTGCTTCTCAATGACAGATGACAGCAAGATATTTGTCGATCCTCCGGAGGGAAGCCGTCGCGAGACGAGTGACATGATCGTTACCTGGAAAAACGATAAATTGGCATTTAGTAAATACGATATTTCTATCACCGTTCCGGTGGCTTGGACCAACCTTAGTGAAGGGGAAATGAACAAGGTCTCCACCGCTACCGTCATGGTGGGCAATGAACAGGACGGGTTTGAAACCGTTTGGAGTGCACAATACAACCGCCTGCAAACCTTTGATCTTCCCTCACAAGAAGAGGTATTGGAACGCATCGGATATCATGACTATGATTTGGAAGATGGCACAAACTTAAAGTATGAGGGTGTTGGCGGATACCGAGACGCGCAAACGACGGGTCTAACCATTATCGGTGATACCAATTACATTTATGATATACAATATAAGGATTACACGTTGACCGTCGAAGGCGTACAAAATAAAGACGGTTCGGAAACCACCCGTACCTATACCACCGTATACGGAAAGCCGTTTTTGGAATTGGACTCCCTTTCCAATACGGGTGCGGACAATGCCGCCGATGGAAAATATTCCACCTTCCAAAAGCTGGTCTATACGAACGGCAGCGGAGAGGAAGCGATATTTGCACTGGATACCCCGGTGAATTTGAGCTATATCTCCACTTTTGGCAACAACGGCAAAGTATATGCAAATTACAGTAACGATGCGCGCACCGCAACATTTACCTTCCGCGGTGTAAACGCACCCGATATGACCGTCTCTTTCCGTTCCGGTGATACGCCCGCCCCAGGTGATCTGGTTGCCTATGTGCAAAGTGTCTGCGGGGAAAAGGTAACTGTGGAAAGCGTAACGCCGATGATAACTGCATCGGAAAGCTCGATGCAATACATTGTTTCATGCGTGATAGGCTCGGATTATCCGATATACCAGCTAAACTATGAAATCGCCGTACCGGACGGGTATCCGGGAGGACAGATTTTCATGTCGCCGTCCCATTATTTGAAAAATTCTGTCATCTTTGAGCCCAATATGTTTTTGAGTATGTGGGTTGGAATGACGGCGCCCCCGCAGTTAAGCCCTTGGTATTACGACAAGGATTACACCCAGCTGGTGGATTTTGAAACCGCGCGCATGCCGGAACAAGACATGACCATTTATGCCAGAGTCCTGACTCGGTCGATTAAGGTTCACTTTATCGTACAGGGAACGGAAATATCCGTTATCGATGTACCGGACGGTGGACTGCTGCAGGATCTGCCAACTGTTTCCCTTTCCGGAGATCAGATATTCCTCGGCTGGTTTTCAAACCCGGATGGCACAGGCGAGCAATATAACTACTATTCCCAAATCAGTACGAATGAAGATGATTTTTACCTTTACGCCAAAATCGGCCAAAAGGAAGCTGTCAACGGATTGGATGCCGCGTATTTCGAACAATTCAAGGTAAATGTAGACTATAACCGCAATTATCATCGCTTCACCTTTGAGCTCGGGCAGGAATATCTTGACAAGGGGATCCGTCCAAATGATTTCACGATTCAGTGGCGCCCCAACGGAGCAGCCACAACGGTCGAATGGCAGGAACAAGATGATTACAGCGCTCCTGTGAACGCCGGCGTTTACGATATTAAGCTCAGTTGGCCGGGTAATGGGAATTATCTGCCGATCGATGAGATTCTTTTGACTGAGGCTATCGTGATCAATAAAATACCCTTCCCAACGACAGACGGCAAGCCACTCGGTGCGCCGAAGGTGGAAAAGGTTGTTGGAGGCTTTGGAATTTGGACACCCAACAATTTTGACCGTTATATGTATAACGGCGATAATGTGGTGACCTATGTTTTGGACTATATGGCCAAGGACGGTTCGTTTATTAACTGTGGCAGAGCATCGGGCACCATTACCGGAAATACAACGGATTTTAGACTATACGATTTTGAGATAGCAGATCCAGCAAGTCTGGAAAATATATCTATAGACACAAATGGATTCGCATATTTTCGGGCACGCATGGAGATAGCAGAGGGAACAAACTACCTCGGTGTGACCACTTCATACGGAACTTTGAACGCGTTGTTGGCAGGATCATACCTCGCGGCGCCTGCCTTGACCAATGTCACTTTACTGAAAGCACCGATGAACAGTGGGCTTTCCCTCTCTGCAGCGGATATTGAAACCATGCGCGGACAGGAATTTGTACTGACTTTGAATCTGGATCAAAATCCGGGGCTTTGGGGTATGTGGTCACAGGTGAATTTTGACAACAGCGCCTTTGAACTACTGGGATACACAGCGGGCGATGTGTTTTCTGAAGAAAACTTTACGACACAAAACGATTTGTCCAAAGATAACTTCCTGTTTGTAGCGACAAACGATGGCATACAAGATACCACAGCAAGCGGGAAGCTTATCACATTAAAGTTCCGCGTAAAAGACGATGCCCCGGAAAAAGCGTATTCCATCAATACCAAGGTACTGCAAGCAACCAACGCACAGGGAGACGTGGTGCAATGTGAAGATCAATACACATTGATATTGGTAAACACCCACAATGCAACCTTCGTACCGGGTCAAGAGCCCACTTGTACCCAGAACGGTGTGAAAGCGTATTATACTTGCACGGTGTGCAAAAAAAGCTTTGAAAATGCTGCGTGTACAAAAGAAATCACGGATCTTGATCACTGGAAGATGATAGCTGCTACCGGCCATGCTTATGGAGAACCGGTGTTCCAATGGAGTGAGGACGGTAAAAGCTGTACGGTGGTATTTACCTGCCAAAACGATCCGACACACATTGTCACAGAAGCGGCCACGACCGATCCGCAAACGGAAATCGCTGCAACCTGTACCGAAATGGGTACCACACGCTATACCGCATCCATCACCTTTGAAAACCAACTCTATACAGATACCAAAGATGTTGTAGACATTGCATCTATTGGCCACAATTACGGTGCACCTGTGTTCCAATGGAGTGAAGACGGTAAAAGTTGTTCTGCGGTCTTTACCTGCCAGAACGATTCGACACATGTGGTCACCGAAACGGCTACAGTCAATGCAAAAACCGAAATTGATGCAACCTGTACCGAAATGGGTACCACACGTTACACCGCATCGGTCACTTTTGAAGACCAACTTTATGAGGATCACAAAGACATCGTAGATATTGCATCGATCGGCCATGACTACAAACCGGAATTCCAGTGGGCTGACGACGGCAAGAGCTGTACGGTGGTCTTTACCTGCCAAAACGATCCGGCACATGTGGTCACCGAAACAGCCACGGTTGATGCAAAAACAGAGATCGATGCAACCTGTACCGAAATGGGCACCACACGCTATACCGCCTCGATTGAACTTGAGGGTCAAACTTACACTGATACCAAAGATGTAATAGATCTTCAAGCCTCCGGTCATAAATACGGTGCACCGGTGTTCCAGTGGGCTGACGACGGCAAAAGCTGCACGGTGGTCTTCACCTGTCAAAACGATGCAACGCATATCATTACAGAAGAGGCTGCGGTGGATGCAACGATTGAAACAGCGGCAACCTGCAGTGAAATGGGCACCACGCGTTACACCGCATCTGTGGTATTTGAAAACCAGACATATACCGACAGCACGCTTTTGGCAGATGTTGAAGCCGTGGGACACGGTGAAACAGAGCAAACAAATGTAAAAGATGCGACCTGCACGGAAGAAGGTTACACGGGTGACAAGGTCTGTATGGTTTGCGGTGAAATCGTTGAACAAGGCAAAACGACGGAAAAACTTGCTCACAGCTATAAAGACGGCAAATGCACCGTCTGTGGAGCAATTGACCCGGATTACAATCCCAATACTTCCGGCCCGCAAACAAACGACAACAATCATCTCATACTTTGGCTGGCATTGTTGTTGGTATCTGGCGGCACGATTCTCACCACACGCATTGTCAAACGTAAAAACAAAAAAGCACAATAAAATAATTTAAGAAGCACAAACGGCAATGACAAATGACATGGCCATTGCCGTTTGACAATCAAAACACCATTGATGTCCGAATCCGAAAAGGTAGGCCATCCATGGTGTTTTATTTTTGAATCACTGATATGTGAAAGTCCTTGATGTATAAAGAAAATTTACGACTTTTTCAGATATTCGGATGTTTGTTTGATTATCTCACCACCGTCAATATAGTGAGAATTTACGTGTGTGGTAGTATTTTCACTTGAATTTTGTTTGAAAAACAAGTATAATAAGAGAACTTGATAAATCAAATATTTTTAAGGTAAAAGAACATTTCTAATTTCATTTCAAAATGAAAGGAGATAAAAATGAAAATGAAAAAAATAACAGCCATGCTGTTGGCGTTCGTTCTTATTGTTTTACAAATACCATTTGTTGCAGCCGGCGGCTCCGGGGATACAACCGTGTCATCGACACTTGTTGTCACCGATAATAACGATCAGCCAACCAGTGGATACACGGTATACAAAGCCGGTCAAGTTACAGTGACTCGATTTGAAAAGAGCGGCAATTATAAAATTACGGGAACCTCATCAAAAGAAGTCGCCGAAAAGATACTGGTTGCCGAAAATTTTGAAGGGTCCATTACAATCAAAAACATCCAACTGTTCTACAATGATCAAATCAATGGAAAAGCCCCCATTGAAATTGATCCAAGTGCCAAAATCACATTGTTTCTGGAGGGAGACAACTCTATCAGGGCACCTCAGCATTTCCCGGCCATCGAATTTGCTTCGGATGATATCGACAATATCACAGGTCAGCTCACGATAGATTCTCATACAGACGGCTATCTTTACGCGCTGGGCGGTGGTTCAGATGCTGCCGGAATCGGCGGAGCATCAAAAATCATGTCCGACAAAATACATACTGCAAATATTGAAATCAAAGGCGGAAGAATATCTACCAGTTCCTTTGGAATCGGAGGCGCCGGCATTGGTTCGGGCGCAAACGGCGACGCAAACAACATTGTCATATCAGGTGGAACAGTCACTGCAAAATCCAATTCCTCCAAAAGCGGAGGCGGTGCCGCCATTGGTTCAGGAGAAAGTGGTACAGCCTCAAACATCTTCATTCGCGGTGGGTATGTAATCGCAGACACTTCGTCCCGCCATAGTACCGGAGGAAAAGCAGCAGCCATCGGCTCGGGTTCTTACGGAAAATTAAACAACGTGGAAATCAGCGGCGGTAACATCACGACAATTACCGCAGAGGGTGTCGGAATCGGTGCAGGTGTGACATATGCGCAAACAAGCGGCGGAACGATCACGATCACAGGTGGTACAATTACAACTCAACGGGACAGTGAAAATCAAATAGGAATCGGCAGTACCAACGGAACAGATACCATTACGGATATTATCGTTTCCGGCGGAAGTATTCAAACTGGCGGTTTTTCCATTCCTCCGAAAGATACAAACGGGCAGGAGTTAGCACTGCTTCAAGTGAATAACGCTTCGAACTCCCAAGATGTCGTTTCTGTATTTGTGGATGAAACAAATTATGACGTTGGAGATACCACCGCCGATCAGTTCTATCTCTATGTTCCAAAATGCGATCATAAAATATATATCAACTATCATTCGTCTGATCCCCAGATCATTCATTATATTTGGACAGGCACAAATTTCGAAATTGACAGCTCATCCCAACAAAAGAATCATTGGGTCATCCAACCCGGAATTGCAAATTGGAAATATGAACAAACCGCAAGCACTCCATATGGAGAAGCGGCCTTTGGCGATGTTGTTTTTACTTTCTGCGACACCAAAGACGGTATTTATACCAATCGTATTCCCTCCAAACCCGGTCATTACTTTATGAAGGCCACGGTTGTGCCAACACAGAATTATACGGGCTTAGATGAAATTGTCGCATTCACCATTGAAAAAGGGGACACTTTCATCATGACGGATTATCTTCCCACGACATATGACTATTCCGGTTATGAACTCGACTTGTTTTATGATGTTTATTACGCAACCATCGGCAGTACCGCAACCGCACAGATCACCTGGAGCAAGCAAACAGCACCGGATAAATGGGTATCGATGGGGACTGCGTATCCGATTGACGCAGGGGTATATCAAGCCGATATCTATGTCCCCGCGGACAACAATTACAGTGCTGCACGCGCACAGCACATAGTGACGATCAGTCAGGTCGCCAATCGCTGGGTACAACAACCGTCCATTGACAGCTGGTTGTTAGGACAAACACCGGGGGAACCTACCGCGCAAGCAGCTTTTGGCACAGTCGTATTTTCATACAGTGACAGCATTGACGGAACATATACAGAAAAACAGCCCACGAAAACAGGAACATGGTATCTGAAAGCAACCGTGGAAGGAACCGATAATTATTCGATGCTCACGCAGACGGTTACCTTTACGATTTCTTGTCCGGGTCACCGCGGAGGTACAAGCACTTGTGTATCCCAGGCAATCTGTGAAATTTGTGGCGAAAAATACGGGGAGTTGGGCAGTCACCATTTAGAATATGTAGCTGCACAACCGCCGATACACACCGCGACAGAATGTAAAGGTGGCGTCAAAGAACATTATATTTGCACTGTGTGCGAAAAATTGTTTACCGATTCCTCTGCCAATACCCAAACTTCTATGGAGCAACTGACAGAGCAGCCGCCGGTGCACGTTTACGATCAAAAAGTGATGAATGAAAATGCCCTCAGAACGCCGGCAACCTGTACGGATGATGCCACTTACTATTACTCTTGTATCTGCGGCAAAGTCGGAAACGAAAACTACTTTACCGAAATGGGTACAGCCACCGGACATCATTATGAAGAAAAACGCATCGAACCCGGATATTCCCACACAGGTGCCATTCAGCAAGTTTGCACACGCTGCGGAGACGTGAAATCAACCGAATCGATTCCCGCATTGAACATTGAAAATCGTTTGGCGGATGTTGCAAACGGCCAGTGGTTTACGCCGTTCATTGCATATTGCCTGGACGAGGGATTGATGAGCGGACAGGGCGATAAAGATCAGGCCGGCCGGGAATATTTCCGTCCGGATCACACAATGACACGTGCGGAATTGGTCACTGTGCTGTACAACATGGAAGGTAGACCGACCGTGGAGTTCAAAGACGTATTTAACGATGTCACATCTGAAAAATGGTTTGCATCGGCGATTGTTTGGGCATATGATGCAGACGTGGTGAGTGGCATCGGTGACAATCGTTTTGCACCCGACGAAAACATCTCACGCCAGGATCTTGCTGCAATCTTGTATCGGTATGCAGCATATAAGGGAATCGAGATGGAAACAGGAAATGCAGAAGAAGTGCTTGGGGCATTTTCCGATGCAAAACAAGTCAGCAATTATGCATTGGATGCCATGGCAGCGATGAATCGGGCCGGTGTGATCACCGGTGACGGCGACCGCCTGAAACCCAAAGACAACGCAACACGCGGAGAAGTGGCGTCGATGATCTCGCGCTACGTACCGGTGATAAATCATTTGCAAGACCAGTAACCGTACAAAATGACCAACCGCATACGGTATGGCTCCTACTTCCACTTTATCTGTTTGATATGTGGTTTGTTATACGGGATGTAACACAACTCGCAACCGCCCAATCCCAACAGAAAAAGCGACTGTAACAATATGGGAACGATACTTGTACCTGTAGGAATTCAAACAATGTTTGGATTCCTACAGGTATTTTTCTATTCCCTGCAATGCAAAGAGACAAACATTCCGTGCTTGACTTCGTTTCTTTTTCTGTGCTACAATCATTTGGAAAACGGAGAATGAAACATATAAAAATCAGTCTATATAAAACCAGAGCGCATGTCAACGGCCACATCAATACCAAGGAGGATGAACACCATGAATGATACTACGTTGTGCAATCTCTGTCCACGTGCATGCATGGTTGACCGCAGCGTGACACGGGGCGTATGCGGGGTGGGGCTGCAGTCAATCATCGCCCGCGCCGCGCCGCATCACTGGGAAGAACCCTGTATCAGCGGCGCGCGGGGAGCCGGAACGGTATTTTTTGCGGGATGCAACCTGCGCTGCATCTTTTGTCAAAACTATGAAATCTCACGTGATGCCACAGGTACAGAAGTGGATGACAACACGCTTGGGGATATTTTTTTGCGTCTGGCAGATACGGGAGTACATAATTTGGAGCTGGTGACAGCAACTATGTTTGTACCCCAAATTCTCCGTGTTTTGGATCACGTCAAACATCGGTTGCATATCCCCGTTATCTGGAACACCGGCGGATATGAATCCATTCAAACATTGTGGTTGCTTCAAGGCTACATTGATATCTATCTGCCGGATTTCAAGTACGCAAACCCGGCACTCGCACAACGCTGTTCGGGCGCTGCCGACTACCCGGAAATAGCCTCTGCAGCCATAACAGAAATGGCGCGTCAAACCGGAAAACCCGTGTTTGACCGGGATGGGATCTTGCAACGAGGAACACTGGTGCGACACCTGGTACTGCCCGGTTGCCGCCACGATTCCCTGGCCGTGTCTGACCGTTTGGCGCAATTGTTTTCGCCAAATGAAATATTGGTCAGCGTCATGCGGCAATATACACCCCCCACCGCACTTCATCTTCCACCGCCATTTGATCGAAAAATCACAACGTTTGAATATCAAAGCGTGTGCGACCGTTTTTCCAAACACGGTTTTCAAGGTTATTTTCAGGATAAGCAATCCGCAAATGAAACATACATTCCGCCATTCAAGGAACAGAAAGGATTTCCCACCGATCACCCGTTTTCCCCTTGACGCATATTTGGTTATATGGTACAATGAGACCGGGTCAAACAGATATATTTTTATGCAATGAGACAAACTTTTTTGCAAGAAAAACACACACAGTAGTATAAAACAAAGTAGGTAACATCTCACTGTCTGAACTTGTTGTGTGATTGTATATGCAAAAGCAAAAGACGTTTGCATGCAAAAATACATATCCCGTTTGCTCCTGCTATTTCAGATTCTATTGGTATTGCAAGGAGGTTTTTGTGATGGTCAATCGATTTATCCTCAACGAAACATCGTACCATGGCGCGGGCGCAATTGCTGAAATTGCGACAGAAGCAAAGGCACGCGGCTTTTCACGGGCATTTGTCTGTTCGGACCCCGATCTGTTGCGTTTTGGTGTGACCAAAAAAGTGTTGGATGTACTTGACAACGCGTCACTTTCCTATGAAATATATTCCGATATCAAACCAAACCCAACCATTAAAAACGTACAATCCGGCGTAAACGCCTTTCATAAAGCACAGGCGGATTATATCATCGCCATTGGCGGCGGATCCTCCATGGATACCGCAAAAGCCATTGGCATTATCGTTGCCAATCCCGCATTTGCTGATGTACGGAGTTTGGAGGGCGCGGCAGATACAAAAAATAAATCCATCCCGATTTTTGCCGTTCCTACCACGGCCGGTACCGCTGCCGAGGTAACCATTAACTATGTCATCACCGATGCGGAAAAGAATCGGAAAATGGTCTGCGTTGACCCCCACGATATTCCCGTTGTGGCCTTTGTAGACCCCGATATGATGAGTTCCATGCCGAAAGGATTAACTGCTGCAACCGGTATGGACGCCCTGACGCATGCCATTGAAGGTTATATCACGGCGGGTGCGTGGGAGCTGTCAGATATGTTCCATCTCAAAGCCATTGAAATCATCTCCCGTTCCCTGCGTGACGCGGTAAATAACACACCACAGGGACGTACAGAAATGGCGCTGGGACAATACATTGCCGGTATGGGCTTTTCCAACGTCGGACTTGGTATTGTACATTCCATGGCACATCCATTGGGTGCATTGTATGATACGCCGCATGGGATTGCCAATGCCATTATTCTGCCCACGGTCATGGCATACAACGCGCCGGCAACCGGAGAAAAATACAAATATATCGCACAGGCCATGGGCGTGAAAAACACAGAGAGCATGACACAGGAAGAATACCGAAAAGCTGCCATTGATGCGGTCAAACAGCTCAGCACCGACATCGGCATACCGGACAACCTCAAAGATATCGTGAAAAAAGAGGACATTCCATTTCTGGCACAGTCTGCCTATGACGACGCATGCCGTCCGGGCAACCCGCGGGAGACGAGCGTTACTGAAATCGCCGAGCTGTATGAATCATTGATTTGATCCGATCAATACAGTTAAAATCTCAGATATCACCCATTATTCAAATGATAAGGAGAAATGAATATGAACACGACATTACAAACAGAGTTTTTAAAATTGATCGAAACGCGCCGAAGCATTCGCGCCTATGAACCTACTCCAGTACCGGAAAATTTACTGCAATTGATCTTGCAAGCCGGCATGTATGCCCCAACCGGCGGCGGAAGACAATCTCCGACCATTGTTGCCATTACCTCAAAAGAAATCCGCGATCAACTTTCCAAATACAACGCCAAAGTCATGCACACCCAGAGCGACCCATATTATGGCGCACCCGTGATTTTGGTCGTGCTGGCGGATCCCAAAAGTTCGACGTTTGTGGAGGACGGCAGCTGCGTCTTAGAAAACATGATGCTGGCTGCTCATGCCCTGGGTCTGGGCAGCGTATGGGTGCACCGGGAACGGGAAATATTTGACAGCGAAGAAGGAAAGGCATTGCTGCGCACTTGGGGACTTGACCAAACACTTCGCGGAGTAGGTTCCATCGCGTTGGGGTATGCGGCAGCACCGGCTTCTCCCGCAGCCCCCCGCAAAGAAAACTACGCCATCATCGTATAAACAACTGACAGCATTCTTGTTAAATCATGATACCATTCCCGGTTTTATTAGACACAACGTCAGAAGCGCACGCAACCGGAAACGAAACCCTGAAACATATAAAGACAATATAATCAATAACAAACAAACGACAAGCCCTTGGAAACACTACCAATGGCTTGTCGTTTTGTTAGCATCATATTTTTGTTTATTATTCTCAAACAACCGGCAAAAGACCATTACAGATCACGTTGCAAAATATCGGCGATGCGTTTGCAGGCAAATCCGTCTCCGTACGGATTAGAAGCATGGCTCATGGCCTCATACGCTTTTTTATCCTCCAAAAGCGTTTTGAACGCGTCATAGATGACGTCTTCATGTGTCCCCACCAATTTCAGCGTACCGGCGGCGATGCCTTCCGGGCGCTCTGTAGTATCCCGCATCACCAGAACCGGTTTGCCAAGAGAAGGCGCTTCCTCCTGAATGCCGCCACTGTCGGTAAGAATCAGATACGAGCGCGCCAAAAAGTTGTGAAAATCCAGTACTTCCAATGGCTCAATGATATGAATGCGGTCGCAGCCGCTCAACTCTTCTTTTGCCACGCTGCGCACTTTTGGATTCATATGAATCGGATAGATTGCCTTGACATCCTCATGTTCTTCAATAATTCGCCGAATGGCACGGAACATATGACGCATCGGGTCTCCCAAATTTTCGCGGCGGTGCGCCGTGATCATAATCAAACGCGCATCGGATGCCCAAGTCAGTTCCGGGTGGGAATAGGAATCACGAACGGTCGTCTTTAATGCATCAATCGCCGTATTTCCTGTGACATAAATGCTTTTTGCATCCTTGCCTTCGCGCAGCAAATTATCACGGGACAATGCTGTGGGAGCAAAATGATATTTGGCAATGATGCCCACCGCCTGACGGTTGAACTCTTCCGGATAAGGAGAATAGATGTTATACGTGCGCAGTCCTGCTTCCACGTGACCTACCGGAATTTGCAGATAGAAGCATGCCAGCGCCGTTACAAACGTTGTCGACGTATCGCCGTGCACCAACACCACATCCGGATGCACTTCTTCCAGCACCGCCTTGATCCGTTCCAAAATATTGACAGTGACATCGAACAATGTCTGTCCCTCTTTCATAATTGACAAATCATAATCCGGTGTCACAGCAAACGCATCCAATACCTGATCCAGCATTTGTCGATGCTGACCGGAAATACAAACCACTGTACGCAGCGCTTGCCGCTGTTTGAGTTCGTTGACCAAGGGACACATCTTGATGGCCTCCGGTCTGGTCCCGAACACCAACATTACCGTCTTTTGTTCCATAACTGTTATTTCCTTTCCCGAAACGCTTTGAATAAAATTGAAAGTGTCACTTATTTATCATGCAAATCAGCCTGTTTTAATGTGCCAAAACAGGTACATCGGTGCCAAATGCCCCAATGAGCCGTTCCAATAACACATCCGGCGGGATTGGCGCACTTTTGAGCAACCGATCGGTTTCGATACACATTTCCAAAAGCAAATCCAGCGTGCGATCATCAAATAGACGCGCAGCAGACAATGTCGTTTGTACCACATATTGATGCACATGAAAGGACGCGGCAATTTGATCTGCGCGCATCCCCTGGGCTTGTGCACGTTTCATCTGCCACAAATCTCCCACAAGCTTGCTGATCTGCGCAAATAACACCGTAGGCTCTACCTTGGCCGTGCGCTGCAAACGATACTGTTCCAGTGCTGCAGTGACGTCACGACGCTTTAACGCATTGTTTAAGCCAAAATTTTCCTCGCGGGGTACATAAATACAAACGCGGGCGACGTCTGCCGCTGTCAGCATTTCTTTGCCGCGTGCCTTTGCCCACATACATAACTTTTGAATTTCATAATACAGCGTTTGCATATCGTTGCCACATTGCGCCAAAAGTGCCGGTGTAACCGTTTCATCAATCTGTACACGTTCATGACGGAAATGACGACGGCACCAAGGCGCCAATTTTGCCTCGGATTGCCGGGCAAACACCACCACGTTTGCAACCGCCGAAAGGCTGCGATATAACGCACTTTGATCCCACTTGTATCCGGTAAAAAATTCTTTGGACGTACATACAAACACCACTGCAGCATAATCGTAATTTTTTACACGTTTGAGTACCTCGCACAAATCCTGCAGTACCGCTTTATTTTCCGTCTTTTTCAACAATTCGAAATCAGTTTGATGCACTTCCACCAATTTTTGCGCTTGCATCATGGGCGGCGTCGCTATCGCCTGTTCGATATGCGCCGGCAGTGCTTCCAACTCCATTCGCGATGCATCGATCCGAATGGCATCAAACACGCCCAAATCAGGATCAGGCACCAAAAGGTTGCGCACATTTGTCAGATAGTGACGCTTGAGATATTCCTCTTCACCACAGAACAGATATGCGCCGCGCACACTGCCGCTTTTCAGCCGCTGGTCCAGCGCTTTTATCTGGTCTTCATGATAAATCTTTGCCATATATCACAAGTCCTCCACGGTATCTGTCTCTTTCTACCTGCTCCCCTGTTCAAAAGCATTAAAATTCTTCCCCATATGTGGTATCGTGATAACGTTCCACACACTGTACCAAACCCACAAGAACAAACAACGTCACCACCGATGAGCCGCCATAACTCATAAACGGCAGCGTCAATCCGATCACCGGCAGCATCCCCAAACACATGCCAATGTTTTCCATCGCCTGACAAATAAAAACAGCACACACGCCGATACAAATCAGACTTCCCCAGCTATTACGTGTTTTCCGTGCGACAAACAAGATACGCATCACCAACGCCGTTAACAGCAACAGATAAAGCATAATGCCGAAAAAACCAAGCTCTTCCCCCATGACTGCAAAAATCATATCCGTCCAACGCGCAGGCAATGCACTGTTTACGGGATTTTGTGAAATGGTACCTTGCAGATATCCTTGTCCCCAAAAACCGCCGCCGGAAATGGCGCGTTGCGAACAAAGCGCCTGATATCCATATCCCAACGGATCGCGTTGTGGATTAAAACCACATAGAATGCGCTCTTTTTGATAGGGTTTGAGAAAATATTTCCACAAAAACGGCGATACCACCGCTGTTGCGCCGCCCATAATCAGGAAATACCAGACACTGCAGCCGGCTGCAAACAGCATAAACAAAAACAGACAGACAAACACCAGCGCTGTGCCAAGGTCCCCTTGTAAAACAATCAGCCCAATGATGATTCCTGCATGAAACAGCAGAAACAAAACCGTCAGCGGCCGTTGACGTCGGTCACGTACACGCCCCAAATGATAAGCAAATGTCAGAATAAAGAAGATTTTGACAAATTCCGCGGGCTGAAAACCAATCGGCATAAAATCGAAACGAATCCAGCTTCGGTTCCCGTCTCCCGTGCCAATGAACAACGTGATCACCAAAAGGGCGATTGAAAGGAAAAACAGAGGCCAGTGCGCATATTTGACAAACCGTTTGTACCGCAAATGCGATACCACCAGCATTGCCGCATATCCCAAAATCACAGCCACACTTTGAATGATAACATACTGATTGGTCTTGAAAATCCGTGTGGCCGAAAAGATCATCACAACGCCGTAAACGGCCATGGCCAAAGACACCATCGACAAAAACGGATCTGCTCCAAACAAAAAATCGAGAACCGGACGTTTTTGCAATTGTCTGATTTTTTTGGCTTTTCTCAATTCGCGTCACGTCCCTTTCTCATTTTGTCAAAATGGAAACTTGTACATCAACCAAACATTCTCATTCCTGTTTTTGATAAACGACTTTACAATGCTGAAAAAATCTATTGTTTTGTTCAAGAATCGGCAGACACAGAGGTATCCGTCGTCGATGCCGGCATTTGTTCCACTGCCTGTTCCGTTTCACGAATTACGCGCCGCTGTGCATAGTATTGATCCAACCAGTTTTTACGGTCACGCAGCCAGTTGTACAGATATTCCACGTGCTCTTCATATGTATTCAAAATTAAAATGCTGTTGGGCTCGTGATATACCTGTTCCCGTGTGCCCAAAATCTTCCAGCGCAAAAAGTTGCGCGCAAATGCCCCTTCGTTTGCCTCCGCCGTAACAGGAACATCCTGAATCACCCCGTCGATGATATCTGAGATTTCAAACCACCGCGCAATCACCAGATCTTCAAACCAACCATAGCTGATCATCTGACACAAAATGGGGTTGGGATGAACTGTGGATACATTCAAATTCTGGTTCTGATTGTATATCCCTTGATATCCACCTTCGTCCAGATTGCGGTCATTTCCCGCAGCAATATCAAAGTCCCATGCCGGGCCGAAATACAACTTGCCGCCGGTATCCTTATACATATAAAAACTAGCGAAACCACTGTCAATGTTTTTCAGATATTCCTGCAAAATATAGATATCCACCAGAGAATCAATGTCCACGTACGAACGGATTGTCGTCTCATCCCCCCCATAAATGGCATCGATCGTCTGCTGCATATAATTGCGGATAAATTCCAGCTGTTCGTCATTGTATATGTCACTTTGAATGACATAGGGCACGCCGCGGATCAAAAAGCAGTTTTCGTCATATTCCGATGAACGGTTATCCAATTCCAGCAAATATCCGGTATCTACTGCCGAAGAATCTTTTGCCACGTTCACCCGGAACGGACTGACCTCCACTTGTTCACACAGCAAATATACCCCCTCATATTCGCCGTTGACAAATACCTCTACAAAGCGTGTACCCGTCGTATATGCAATGCCCGAAAGTTGTCGGCTCAATGAGTACGCGGTATAATTACGCAACAGCGATTGGTCACTGTAATTGGCAATCAACGTCCAGTCTTTGGCCGGCCCCTGACCCGTTCCCAACAAATTACGCGCATTGTTCAGTTTGATGCGGTACGACTTCTTTTCCATACGCCAGGAAGAGTTGCCGCGGCCGCGAATCTCCAATGCCTCCTGTGTCAGCAAATATTCTTCTTCTGTATTGGAAACCGTGATCGTTCCCGCCAAATATTCTGTCTTGGAGGTGATCTCTGCTTCATTTTCCGTGGTCAGATAGATCATGGGCAGTTCCAGCGGCTGCACGTCCAAGGTGAAATTGGCTGTGATTTTGGTATCTTTTTCAATCATGTCATTCTGCCGAATGTCGCTCTGTACCCCGTCGCTCCATCCGGAAAACACATACCCCGGTTGGGGCACGGCACATACCGTTGCAGACCCCTGTCCAGCCGCTAATTGTTGTTCCGTTTCTCCAATGATGGTGCCGCTGTCGGGATCGTTGACCGTATAATGCAGCATATGCGTGGGTGTGTCCGGCTCTGTCTCTCCCGGCGCTTCACCGCGTGTCACACAGGAACCAAGGGCAATGCATACCACACACAACAGGCATAACAGACGAAACAACACGCCACGACGTAAAGAATTTGTTTTCATGGTTCTCCTCTTGTTACTGTCCCACTGTCCACAATCAGCGTTTTACATCAATGGTATAAAGTGTGGAGAGCGCTTCTTCTTGTAACGATAATACATCAACTTTTTCTTCCTGCGCCTCCACTTTCGCCATTTCCGGGCGTGTGCGCGGGTGACGCGGCGTAAATACCGTACAGCAGTCCTCATAGGGAAGCACCGAGAGGTCAAACGTATCAATCTTCCGTGCAACGGTGATAATCTCCTCTTTGTCCATTCCGATACACGGACGGAACACCGGATATTCTGCCAATGCATTGGTCACACCCAACGCCTGGATCGTCTGACTGGCAACTTGTCCCAAACTTTCCCCGGTGATCAACGCCAAACAATGGTTGCGCGCAGCAACCAGATTGGCCAATCGCATCATAAAGCGTCGCAACAGCAAGGTAAAATAATCCTGTTCACAGCGGCGCATCAGTTCTTCTTGGATGTGGGTAACTGATAATACATGTAGCCGAATATCCCCACAGTATTCCGTCATCTTTTGTGCCAGGGATACCACTTTTTCCCGTGCGCGATCACTGGTATACGGCATACTTTCAAAATGAAGCCCCTCAATTTGTACGCCGCGTTTTGCCATCATATATCCGGCAACCGGACTGTCAATTCCTCCCGACAAAAGAAGCAGCCCTTTGCCGTTGGAACCGATGGGCATTCCACCCGCGCCCTTGTCTTGTCCGGCATGCAAATAGGCAGCCGTATCACGGATTTCAACCCGTACAACGACATCGGGATGATGAACGTCTACATGCAAACGGGGCATCGCCTCTAAAATCACGCCCCCGCACAGTTGACACAGCTGCGGTGAGTTTAACGGGAAGGTTTTATCACTGCGCTTTGCCTCCACCTTAAACGTACGTACATCGGCAAGTTGTGTTTTGCACCAGTGACGAAGCGTGTCACAGATGGTATCGGTGTCTTTGGCACAAACAGCCGCTCGACTCACACCCACCAGACCAAATACCTTTTTTGTTTGCGCATAGGCACCGTCGATATCACAAAATTCGTCGCGCGGGATAATGCGGATGGTACTCTGAGAACGCTCCACGGCAAAGTCACCATATCGTTCCAACCGACGCTTTAAGTTGCGGCAAAGCAAGTCTTCAAAATACCGGCGATTTGCACCTTTTAGGGCAATCTCGCCGTATTTACATAAAATGATCTCCTGATATGCTTCCAATGATCTGCTCCTGTCATATTGTTTTGCTGTGATAAATTTATGAGTTTGATTCTGTTGGCGACGCATCCACAATCTTGGTGGAAAAATCGGTCAACACCATGACTTCTCCCACATCCTCGCCATTTGTAAACGGACGCACGCGAAGAACCAGATTGCCGTTGCCGGGGTCATTGGTGATCTCTTCCACGGTACCAACAGCCAATCCACGCGGGTAAATGCCGCCGCTGCCGGAGGTACGAACTGTATCGCCCACATGTGCCTGCGCGTCAAACGGCAAACCCTCAAGCAACGCACAACCTTGTTTCCAAGCGGATAAATCCCCCTGTAAAATTCCAATGCCGCCGCCCGGCTCAACATACACACCGATTTGCGTCGTTCGATCGGTTAACAGCGTCACCGTACACTCCTCACTGCCGACAGCGCTTACTACTCCTAACAGTCCCATTTCCGTGAGAACCGGCATGTCCGTTGTGATTCCCCAGTCCGCGCCGCGATCCAGGGTCAACGTCTCCACCGCATTTTGCGTTTGCGTCTGCTGTACATGCGCGTGAACAAACTCATAATCCGTGTGTGCCTGTTTTAGTTGCAGCATGGCAGATAAAAAATCGTTGCTCTCGCTCTTTTCCTGCAATTCTGTGAGCTGTTGGTTTTTCAAATCCAGTTCTTTTTGCAATGCATCAATTTGTGCCTGCATCTTCTCCTGATTCGAAAAAAATGCGCCGATGCGCTGTACTTGCTCTCCGGCTTGATCAAACAAGCGGGTCAATGGAGAAAATACCCGCTGCAATCCGCGCCCCACAACCGTATCGGTTCGGGTAGCCAACGCAGAGAACAACACGCAGAGCGCCAAAAGCACTGTGAACAAAATCAGAAAAAAACGCATGTTGCGCAGCCGTTTCATCCAAATCCCCCCTTGCTCGTCTCTTTCGTGTCGTCAGTGTAATCAAAAGCTTTTCTAAAACCGGTGTCACATCGACTTTGGTGTCACTTTTCCAAACAATCGTTTTTTTGCATGTACGCAATCATATACAAAACTCGTTTGTGTTGACACTTTACCAACATGGATGCAACAAATACATCCAAAAATTGGAACAACCGAAAATTATTCCTTAAACAAAAAGATTTTTTTCAAATCTCCTTGATACCGCAGCACACGACCAAGTCCTGCCGCCGCCGCATTCATGGGATTTTCTGCGACATGCACTGCAGTTTTGGTCGCTTGCTGCAATAAATCTGCAAGACCATTTAATTGTGCAGTACCACCCGTCAACATCAGTCCATCATCGCACAGATCCGCTGCCATTTCCGGCGGGGTATCTTGCAATACTGCACGCACACACTCCACAATACGCAACATCGGATCACCGATCGCTTCAAATACGTCAGCGCTGTGTAAGATCACACTGTCCGGTTTTCCGCTTGCTGTATTTAATCCATGTACACCCATCTCCCCCTCTCCAACACGAGGGGAAGCGGTGCCGATGGTGCATTTAATGTGTTCCACGGTGGTTTCGCTCACGATCAGTGAAAAGCGTTTTTTCAGATATGCGCTCAGCGCCGCATTGATGGCATTCCCACCCACACGACAACTCTGTGCACGTACAATACGTCCCATACTGATCAGCGCCGCGTCCGTCGTACCGGCACCGATATCCACCACCAGGTATCCATGGGGCTGCAAAATGGGTACGCCTGCACCCAGTGCCGATAAAATAATATGATCCAGCAGCTCTACCCGTTTCGCGCCGGCTTCCGAAAGAACTTTCTCCACCGCACGCCGTTCGATTTCTGTAATTCCCCACGGCACACTTGCCACCACAAACGGATGTGCCCACAACGCATCAATGGCGGTATTGATATATTCCTCCAGCATGCCGCCGGCTTCATTACAATGCACGATCACGCTGTCTTTCAGTGGCCATACCACACGCACGTCCCCGTCGGTTTTCCCTGTCATTTGTGCGGCATCGTTCCCTACTGCCAAAATCTCTTTGCCCGAGGCATCCGTCGCCACCACGGTGGGTTGGGAAAGAACCGTTCCCCTTCCACGCATGACCACGCGTGTATATGCGGTGCCAAGATCAATTCCAATCATTTTTGCCATGATGGTTTCATCTCTCTTCTCTGCCTGTTTTTCCGTACATGTTCAAGCTATCATCAAAAAATGATGTGTTTATTTTTTCCTGTCTCAAACGTATGCGTTTTTTCAAAGTAATATTTTCAGAAATGAATGGGATATGCCACAAAGATATTGGATCAAAAACGACGCACAGGCATGGGCCGGACGTTCTTTAATATCGGACCTTACATGTTTGTCTGTTCCGGCTTTTCTTGCAAATCTATTCAAATCTCTGTTATGACCCTTGTGACCCTTGTGCGCAGCAGAAAATATCCAGTCCAAACCGTTCCCACAACAATTTGTGCAAACAATACACCGACAAGCCCATCACGCCAAAGAAATCGCCGTCCATGCGTTCTACCAACATGGCCCCTTGTCCTTGTATCCCATACGCGCCCGCCTTGTCCATGGGTTCTCCACTTGCAACATAACGCTTAATCTGCTGCTCCGTCAACGTACGGAAATACACGGTAGACACACTGCATATATCAAACACGTCTCCATCTGCCATATCCGCTGCAGCCATACCTGTGTACACTTGATGGGCGCGGCCGCTGAGCATTTGCAGCATCTGTGTCGCATCATGTGCATCACGTGGTTTGCCCAGTACCTTTCCGTCCAGCGCGACAAGCGTGTCCGCTGCCAGAATCAGCACCCGGTGTTTTTCCGGCGCGTTGTTCTTGAAGTGCCCCTCTTGCTCCTGATCTGATTGTACCGTTTGATACAACCTTTCCCGCGCCATCTGTGCTTTGCGCCGCGCAAGTGCACAAACTGCCTCTTGGGGAGTCCATGCAGGATCCATATCTTCCGGTGTATCAAATGTACGCACCGTGACGGGAACGCCGATTGCTTGTAAAATTTCACGACGGCGCGGAGAACCAGACGCCAAAACGATCTCATCAAACGGCGCAAACAAGCGAGAGGACTGCATACCTGATTCGTCGATATGTTTAGCGGAACCAGTAGTAGTTGATTGCTCTCTTTGTTCTAATGTGGTTTGATGTATTTGATCTGACAGATGCCACATATCGTTGATATCTCCGTTGGGTCTTTGAAATTTTCAGATGAAATATATATTTTAGCAGGTTGTTATTTCCGTGTCGCACGCGAAAGCAAATTGCCGATCAGCAAACTGAGAATGACACACAAAATAACAGCGATACTCAAATTGAGCTGCAAGCCGATGGAAAAATCAATGATATGCAGCTGCACATTCAAATTTTGCGGTAAACCGAAAGACAAAGAATAAGAAAGCCAGCTTAAAAATCCAACAGGTTTGGCCAGCTCTGCCACAAGCGAACCAAATACCACGCCGACGCAGACCAAAAATAATTCGAAAAGCCATCCTTTTCGCAACATGTACCGTTTCCTCCTGTCCTGTCCGGCGTGTAGAGCCTGACCATTCTGCTACGCCATTATGTTTTGATTAAATAGAATCAATTTGCTGTTTTGAACACGGATTTTTTATGCGCACGCGGCAAGCGGCGGGCTGCAAACGGCGCAGATGCACCGCGCTCCCAGCTATCCAGCACCGCTGAAACTTCTCGTTGTGTTTCCGTGAGAAACAAAAAATAGTGATCGTCACAATCCATTTGCAACAAATCTTCGGGCCGATCGGCCATATAAAACGGCAGCGCATTGCACAACAAATTGACATGCCCAAACATGGGCAAAATAGGAAAACACGTCCCCGTCCGGTCCCTCAAAGCGGCATACGTCCCTGCCCGGCATTTTGCACACCCACCGGGCGCATCGTGCAACAAACAACGCCGCAGCGTCATCAACGGCAATCTTCCGTAGACTACCGCCCCTTTTGGCAAAGATATCTGCAGATCGCGTATCTGTGCCACACAAAGCTCCGGTGAAACGCAAACACGTGTAAACTGCATTTCTTTGAGAACATCAGCCGAATATGGATTGTACACATTACACCGGTAACTACCGTGTACCTCAAGCCCCGCCTCTGATGCCAGCAGTGCATGACCCGGCACACCGCAAAGCGCCATCCGTGCGCCCGCTCTTGCCGCTGTTTGCATCATTTGGCGTACATGAGATACCTGCGTATCAAATGCAAACGGCGGCAATATCACACCTGTCACGCCATACGCATTTGCACCGGCAGGATCCGCACAAAATCGTTCCAACGGTATATACAACCGGTCAAATCGGCACGTCGTTTCCGTTGTCATTTGTTCAAGCGAGAAAAAACAACCCACGCGCTGTGCACGCTGCTGTACAACAGTTGTGGTTTCGCCCGGATTTTCATCGCGATGATAACGCAGATCTGTCAAAGGTTCTTTTCCCGCCACGCGGTGTGGGTCGTGCGCTGTCAAAATCGCTTGGTACAACGCTTCTGTACCCGTACGACGCAATGCGTTGAGCGCTGCAACAGGCAATTGACAGGCACCATGCAATGTAACTTCTATTTGATCACATGTAAATGGCGTCCCGCCAAGTTTTTGCATTTGTTTTTCCACATCTGCTTTTCGCAGCGGCGTCTGTTGTGCTGTTTGTACGATATCTCCGCACACGGTGATTTGCACCGTGCCGCAACGCATTTCCATTGTCGCGGGCTTTTGCGGTTGTAACGTAACATGTATCCAAACCGCGTGTTTTTTTCCGCCGTTTTGCAATACACGCCGGCATTCATTTATCGCTTGTTTTTCCGCCACAACCGTATTTTGTTTGTCTTGCTCCGTACGAACGCCGCACATGGTACGATTGATTTTTCCGGTAAAATAACCATCGGTAAAACCGCTCCGGGAAAACAATGACGCCAGTTTTTCCACTTCATGTACATCCGCATCTCGCCGTTCATCCAGCAGCATACGGTAGCATTTGGTGACAGCGTATACATAAGCCGGGCTTTTCATTCTGCCCTCAATCTTCAGAGAACGCACACCCAAAGACAAAATACGCGTGATATGTTTTGCCAAACACAAATCTTTTAAGGACAACAGCTCTCCCGTTGTTTCCCTCCGCGGTGCGTCGGGTCCTTTCTGTACCAAGTTGCGATGGTTCCGCTCCTCTTTGTGTGTCCCTGCATAGGTATGATACATGGACTCTTTGCAAAAAGGGGAGGTATATTGGTAAGAGAGACGGCACGGCTGCGCACATGTGCCGCAATTGCCGCTGCGTGCACCATCCAGCATCGCACTAAACAGACATTGACCGGACAGAGAAACGCACAACGCGCCATGGATAAACATTTCAATTTCAATGGGCGCGTGTTGACACAAATAACGCAGATCATCGGCAGATGCCTCCCGTGCGCATACCATGCGAGAAAAACCTACCTTTGAAAGCATTTCGGCCGCCGCTACCTGCTGTCCGGAAAGCTGTGTGCTGGCATGAAGTGCAAAGTCCGGGAAGGTGCGGTGAATCAAAGATGCCAACCCCAGATCCGCTACAATTAACGCATCTGCGCCGGCCTCATATAAAAATGCCGCACGGCGCAACGCCTGATCCATTTGACGCGCATCAATCAGCGTATTGAGTACAATGTGACTTTTCACCCCATGAAATGCGCAAAAGCGGATGGCCTCTTTGAGCTGTTGATCATCAAAATTCTGTGCAAATTGGCGTGCATGAAACAGCCCGCCGCCAAAATAGACAGCATCCGCCCCCGCAGCCACGGCCGCCTGCAGCGCCTCCGGCGAGCCGGCCGGTGCAAGCAATTCAGGCAAGGGCAAAATACCATCCGACACAGCGGTACGCGAAACGTTTGGGCAGATATCAGCCATCTTTTTTGCCCGTCAGCTTTTCCTTTTCAATTTTCAGGATTTCCATGTCCAATTTGGCACTTTGCAACTCTTTTTTCAATGCAAGCAGTTCCGCGTCTTTTTTCTCCATCTCGTCCATGGCATCCATCAGGCACAACAACGCCGCTTCCACTTTCGAATAATTGCTCTTGGTCAAAAGCGGTTGTACCGCCTCATCAGCCTTTTGCGCAAGTGTTGCGACATATGCAGGATCGTAATCACTCATCAAATTCAGTTCGATCCCGGCGATGGTAATCCGGCACTTATTTTTCATAAAACGCCTCTTTTCCCCCGGTCGTTCGATTTCCGGATGACTTGATGTCTTCTACTCTATCCATCAAAAGATTCTCTTCATTGCCGAAACATACAAACGGCGGCAATGATTCATTTTATTATACTATATTTTTCACCAAAAGAAAAGGGGTTTTCCAATATTTGATATCCCCCTGAAACATCACGATCTGTTTTCATCACATCCAACGGGAATAAACAAAAACTTTGCCGTATTCCGTGTATTAACACAGAATACGGCAAAGTTTGAATTATCTTTGATCATACGTAAATCAAAGCACCATAGCTTCACACATTTCTAAAATGATCACAAAGCCTCTTTTTCCAGTGAGCAAATCAACGTCCCCTGCAAGTCCACCTCCGTTGCCAACGACTGCAAGTGGAGATAGGACATACCATTTAGCACCGGCAAGGTGATCGGAACCGAAAATAATACACGCCCCGTCTCATCGATCACCTCAACGGTCCGAGATTTTTCTGTATCATAAGAAAGCGTGACCGTGTTCCATCCACCGTGTGGTAGATCTTCTTTCTGCAAAACAAAGGATGCCGCTGCGGCAATCTTAATATCAGGTGCAGAAGGATTCTGCCAGTGATCGGACAGACCGATTTGAATACCGCTTTGTACAATATTCAATCCAATGGTAATTTTACCCTTCGCACTAACCGGGAAGTTCCACACAAGGCCCGCCCGTTCATTGCAAAGTTCCGGTCGATGAAAACGCGCCAACTGCGCCACAGGACGCGTGGAATCTTCCGGATCCACCGTCATGATTGCCCCCGGCAAACGATTGGCACTTGCATGACCGAAAAAGCCCCCGCGCAAACTTTTTACATATTGATGTGTTGTTACATGCTTGAGCCCCTGCGCAAAATGTTCTTCCCGCGATGTTTCGCACAGCCAATCCAAATCAAAAATGATACCTCGACGCGTGGAAATAGATTGTCCCATGACCACAAAGACTTTATTGTAGGGCAACTCCCATGCCTCAAATTGCTGGATACTTTTGTCTGCAATGTTATATCTGCCCCCCGCGCGACGATAATCGGCATCGTTGCGAATGGCGGTCAGCCCGATTTCCCGCTGTCCTACCCAATGCTTGCCATCCGTGCTGATGGCGGCATGTGCAACATCACGGTTGGTAAACATATCCTCCTGAAATCCCATAAAATGTCCATAATGACATTCGGGCCACAGATGGTGATGGTTAAAGCGCGGCATGACGCGGGTATTGTTCCAGAGCAGCAGCGTACGTCCGTCGTGCAAACGCAAAAGCAAAGGCGTGGCAAGGGTGCTGTGAATCATCGATTCTTCTCCGCTCCCCACCCAGGTATCTCCGTGATCATAGGAAAAATACTCATTGAAAAAATTGGTTGAGGTACGAGAAAGCAGATACAGTGTACCATCTGCCAACTCGCACACCGTGGGCTCACTGCCGAGATTTCCCCAACGATATCCTTTGTCGGGGTAAAAAATCTCCGTGTTTTGCCGAACCGGTAACTCAATATGTTTCCAATGTTCTCCATCATCATCCGAAATAGCGACAACCGGACGAAAATTACTGTCTGCAGTATCTCTTGTAAAGGGAATCACACAGCGCCCCGGTTTGCTCTCCAAAAAGATGGGATGCTTGGGCAACCCGTACATTTTATTGCGATTCTTTCTTTTACCGTTTTCATCAAATGCTTCCGGGAATATCTCGGGAGATATCTCGTCCGTATCTTCTTCAGGTGGAAAAATTTTCACCTCCCGGCACGTTTTTCCATCCGGCCCGTCTTCATAAATCAACGCTGCACTATGGTAGCAGTGCAAATATCTCCCACTGATCGGACTGCGTACGCCACAACCGTTTTCACTTGCAATTCCCGTTCCCAGATGCGGATGCCAAGAGAGACCGCAGTCACGTGAATACAAATATCCGTCGCCCAATGCATCTTGCTGATGTTTGCCGCGCCCGATTGTGCCATACAGACGCAATTCTCCGTCCGGCGCAACGCCCGAAAACACGTAGGTATCACGTGGCGGCACCACAACTTCTTTTGGCTCGTAAATATTTTTGAGCATTTTTTTATCGTCTGCGCTGAGCATTTGCTCCATTTTTTCAAGATACCAAGTCATAGATCATTCCTCTTCTTCCCTGCATTTATCTGCCTTTTCTGTGTTTGTTTCGCATGGCAGCGGTCAGCCGCACGCTCAGTGCAAATCCATATATGGAAATGAGTCGATCGAACGATATTCAATACGCCCGATATATGACCCCTTTTCGTCCACACGATCTTTTGACGCTGTCTGCAAATGAAGATAAGACAGAGTGCGTGGCAAGGGGGAAATGCGATGGTTGGGATGAACGCTGAACAACACATTGTGCAACAATCGATCCGGCAGATAATCTTCTTCCGACATATCCACGCGAATAACCACCGCTTTTTGGTGTTTCAAGCTATATGCAATTTTATAGGTTGCCCAAACATCCGGCGTGCGCCAGGTATCCAAATAGTCCATCGTAAAGGAAAAAACGCTCTTCTCTTCCACACATGGATCAGAAGGATTGATCCAATGATCACACAAAGAAACGCGTAGCGGTGCACCGGAGAGCATCACCTCCAATGTAATCTCTCCCATTTCCCATGCGGGAAAATTTTGTACCGCACCCATTTGTTCACTCAACAGCCGATCATCGGCATAACGATAAATGTGCAATACCTCGCGTTTGTCTCGTTCTTTGGGAACCGTCTGCGGATCCTGTACGGCAACCGGCCCGGGAATACGATTGAATCCTTTGCTGCCGTTAGCACGAAAATATGATTGTGTGGAAAAATAATATACCCCATCCAAAAAGTCTTCCACACGTCCCGCATCGTTCAAATAATCCACACAGAACAAAATCAAACGCTCGGTGTCAGGCGTCGTGCCAACATGTACCAATACATTTCCATCCGGCATTTCCAATGCCTCAAAATCCGAAACGCCATTTCCACAGCGCAACATCCCGTCTGCGTAGGTGCGGCAAGCCGGCAAAAACAACTCACGCTGTCCAATCCAATTTTTTCCTTCATCTACAGAAACGGCACAGTGACATGCGTCACGATTGGTCAAAGAGGTATCTACCCCAACGCAGGTAGGCATGGGATCCGTATTGTTCCAAAAAAGCAGCAAACGGTCATCCTGCAGACGCAGCAAATATGCGCCCGTATAAGAACCATGCAGTGTTGTGCGACGCGGTTTTTCCCAATGATTCCCGCCGTCGGTGGAAACATACTCCCAAAGATAAGAATCACTTGTCGCAACCAGCATCCACATACTGCCGTCTAACCGTTCAATGACCGTCGGGCAAGTGCCTTTCGGCAACGGACGCTGCACACGATCCGGATACACAGCGGGAAATGCGGGAAGTGACGGCAATACCACGGTGGTAAAATGCATACCGCCATCGTCAGAAAAGAAAAATGCTGTTTCGTTGCTTTCTCCGACACGTCGCCAGCCTGCTGCGTAAATTCGTCCGTTTTTTGTCACGCGCGGCAACATGTCCACATGATAACAAGTATCGCATATCTGCGCGGTGTGATAAGCCGTATCATTCATGCCAATGTCACTGTAACGGCAAACCGTACCGGAAGGGGTCCCCTCGAAACGAAAATATCTTCCTCCATGTTCCGATTCCTCATCGTCCTTGGCGTCATCTTGTGCAAATGTACCATCGGCGTTGTATGCAAAATAAGCGGCAGCACCCAACACATCCTGTTTTTTGGAATTGTGCGCATAGTATTCCTTAAACGACATGCCCCCGTCGATACCACTGAGATACCCCGGTGCGCGGCCGCCGTCTACCAACCCGTAACAACGGATCTCCCCCTGTTCTGTCACACAAAGTGCCGGGCGCACACCACCGCAGGGAATCGCTACCTGCTGCGGCAAATGCACTTTTTCCAAAACTTGGTGCATCTTTTCATCAATTGACCGTTCCATTTTTTGAAGATACCGGTTCATGGTTGATTGTTTCCTTTCTTTTTCCTACACTTGCTGTTTGATTTGATTCCCGGCTTTTCGTCAATGAAAAGCCAAATACAAAAATACACAATGAAACATTCGCTTTCGCATTTGATTTTTGCGTATCTGATTTCTAAAAAAGCAGAGAGATCAGGACTGCACTTGCGCCAAGTCTTCTTCCCATCTTTCAGAGCGATACCGTTTTGTGCCATAACTCACGATATTCGCACAAACATCTAACACCAACGGATAGATTGCATCATCCAAATATGCCACATGGCTCAGATAACAATTCTCACCCCAAACTTGCTGCGGCGCAAACAAGAATTCCCGCAAAAGGCTCTCTTTGGCACGTACAAATACGCCGCCTCCCGCTGCATACACAAATGCCCGTTGTAATTCCTTTTCAAATGCGGGCAAATCTTCCGGATAACCATCCATCTCCGGATGAGAAACCAACAAATTAAAATACGCATCCCACGCCGCGATGTGTTCCTCCCCCTGTGCTGTGAGCGCCAACCGGCGTTGTGGGATACGTGCCACTTTTCCGTTTTGGTGCTTGGGACGATATCGTACATAAATAAAATCACCACTGTTCAATAATGTCCGATCCAAAAGCGCGAAAAACCGATCTGCACGCCGACGCAGTGCAGCACAGTGCGTCGCCGCATATTCCACCAAAAAAGACAGGCGTGCACCGGTAGCGGGACGAACCATCTTTTGCAACACGCGCAATAGATACGACTCAAAAGGCTCAAGGGTCCCCTGCCCTTGTTGCGGGGTGAGTGTAATCGTCATATTTTCCAGCGGCTCTGCCATAGAAATGCTCAAAAAGCCGCGGCAGTTTAAGTCTAACAAGGTAGATACCAGCGCCGAGGTCTGTGCCTTGTCTGAGGTCAACAGTGTTCCCGCTTCCATTAAGCGTGCAACACAGGCGGGCGGAATGGGAGAAGGGGTACGCAGCACATCCATATGTTTGCGCGTTATTTTGTGCCGATGCAACACCCGACGTTTCCGAATTCGTCGCCGAACCAACAGGGTGCGTGCCGGTCGAAAAATAAAAACCAAAAGCACCAGTGCAACCGTCAAAAGAACCACTATAACAGGCGGCAAATTCCCTAACAGCAACAACACTGCTACACCTGCAATCAAAAGTGTTTCTATCGCAGCCAAAAGCGCATAAAACAGCATGGGTTCTCCCCTTTCTTTTGCACCGGTCGCATCGGTTTGAAGCACACCGAAATAAAATCGTTTTATTGTATCAAAAAAAAAATATTGTGTCAATTCCAATCCATGAAAACATTGAAAATATTGCTTTGCGGTATCATACCAAACAAAGGTCATCACACGTCATAAATCATTTCTACGCTTCCAAAGAATATGGATGAAATCCATCTTTGTCCAACGTCAGTGCTTGATGAAATCCGGCAGCACGCGCCCATGCAGCACCGGTATTGAAAGATGCCGCAATCTGATCCGTACCATGTGCGTCACTGCTGAGGATAATCTCTCCGCCCATTTGTCGCCAGTCGCGCAGCAAAGGCAAATCGGGATAGGGGTGAGACAACCAGCCACGTGTGATAGCGCCTGTGTTGATCTCCATGACGCCGATTTTCTTTGCCAAGACCTCCATGGCATCGTGCGCAGCCGCACGATAGGCGTGATGTGTTGTATCAATCATGGGAAAACGCTCATTAAATTTTGTCACAACATCAAAATGTCCCACAAATGTACAACGCGGCAGTTCGGCAATTTGCAAACAGGCTTCAAAGTACGCACAGGCATATGCAACCCCGTCGCCCCCGAAATGCGTGTCAATGGCATGGCGAACCGTCTGCGCATCCCCATCGACCTCGATATACTCCCCATCGTGCAACACACTGTGTACAGAACCGATACAGTAATCAAAGGGAGCAAACGCTGCGATATTGCCGTTATTGGACGTTTTGGATGCAGATTGCAGCGGTGTTGCACCTTGTTTGTCATCCAATTCAAAAAAAGGTGAAAGATACCCGTGCGTGTCCGCCTCCAGACCAATCAGCAATGTGATCTGTTCTTCATAGGTACGCCGCAACCGCTGTAATGTCGAAACATAATCTGACATTTTGTCCTGGGGCATTGACCAGTCATTGGGGTAACAGGTGATCGGCATGTGTCCCGAGATACCGAACACGGGCAAACCTCGTGCAATCGCGGCACACACCATCTCTTGTGCCGTATTTTTTCCATCACATAACACCGTATGGGTGTGAAAATCTCCGAACTTTTCCATATGTTTCGCTTTCTGTTGTCGTGTTTTTATAAAATACCATACAGATATCTGGCTGTTTCACGAGTTTTCGTCCTGCAAATTCTACAACTTATATGTGATATTTAGCTGCACACCATATGAAAATGCTATTTTCAGTGGTCAGACGAGAATATCACATTCATCAAATATCAATGTGCTCCAACGACTCGCCGACATACGTGACCGGATATTTTTCGCGCAAATTCGCATACGCAATTTCATAGTCATCAGAACGCTGTTTTTCGTCTACCATGGCTTTCCAGCGAACCAGCCCTTCGCCGACAAAATAAATCAAGTGAATTCCATCTTCGCTTTCTACAATGCCCGTATCGCCGGTTTGACGCGCCAAATCAAAACACCATGCTTCAACATCCGCATTCATACTCCCCGGATAAACCGCTTCATACAACCCGCCGCGAGAACGTGCCGTACTGTCCTCGGAATATTCATGCGCCAAATTTTCAAAATGTCGTTCACTTGGATCCGTGCCCCATTCGGATAAGACCGATTGTGCCTGCGAACGCGCGCCGGCAATGGACCCGTAAACAGAAGGGGTGAATAGAATCTGTCGCACATTAACCGTACGATCTTCGGAACGGCTGGGCAACCGCAGCATGTAAAACACCAGCAAGCGCTGGTTGGTTTGATCATTGTAAACATACGTATCGCCAACCTGTCTGTTCTCCTCAAACGCCCAATCGCCCACGTCATCATACGTATAGGTGCAATTGTACAGTGTGCAGTCCTCCGCACGCTGTGTTGCCTGTTCCTCCGTCATTTCTCCACCAGTTTGGATATAAAAACGGGTAAGTACCGCGTTAAATTCGTCGGCAGAATGACACTGTGTAAACGTCTGTGTCCATTCTTGTGCCACATTTTCTCCGCCCAAGGTGTCAAAATACAACTCACAGCGAATACAATCATATAGTTCAAAATCCGCCGGACTTGCCTGATAAATCTCTTCGTACTGCGCATCGGTGTATGAAAAGGAATTCATCAGAATTTGCTGATATTTTGATGCCAATGTCAAAAGCTCCAGACAACGCCGCATATCATCTTCTGTGATACGAGGGTCCATACGTGCATCCATCCCGCTGTCCATGGTCGTTTGAATACGGGCGGTGTCGTACTCATCTAAAACGACCCCCGCATCCGTTGCCGCCTGTGCCAGAACCAACATCATCTCCACCTGTTCTTCCGCTGATGTCAGATAAACATCCAGCCATGTACCGTCTTGAAATGATTGTTCCGACAGCTTTTTATCCGGATCCAGATTGTTGTCTTCGAATTCGTCCCCATACAAGTCCAAATCAGACAAATAGGAACTCTTGACAAAATAGGTCATCATTGCATTGTCTACCGACACATCGTCTGTAAACATGCATACCTCTCGTCTCAAATATGTTCCATCGCGACTGTATTTCACATGCAGTGCCACCGCATAGCCCACGGAGGAAAGAATCACCACAGCCAAAATAATGCATAAAATCATGATGACACGGCGGCGACGGCTCTTTGCCCGTTGTTCGGCTTTTCGCACTTTGAGCTCTTCGATAAATGTCTGTCTCTTTTCCGAAATACTCTGTGGTGACGTTTCTGCACTTGTCGTTTGTCCGTCTGATTTTTTCACGGTTAAAACACTGACTCTGGCTTTCGTTTTTTTCTCTTCGGACTGTTTTTTATCATGTACTTGGGTTTTCTTGTTTTTTGCCATTCCGTTCTCCTCATGTGACCAAATAAATGACAAAGGATGTGCGCCCCGCCAAAATCTGCACTTTGTCTGTGTGAATGACGATTACCGTTTCAAATGAATGTCCATCTGTGGATACGGCATTTTAATCTGCGCCTGATCCAACGCCTGTTTCACGGCACTATGAATCGCCGCATCTACATCCCAATAGTGCGCCGACTCACTCCAAACTCTCAATGTGAAATCCAAAGAAGACTCACCGTTTTCGCTCAAATGTACCACCGGGGCGGGATCGGACAAAACATAAGGGATCTTTGCTGCCGCATCCAAAAGTGTACGCTCGGTATATGCAATATCGCTGTCATATGCCACGTGAAAGACACAATCCAACCGCCGGATCGGTTCGGTAAAATGATTGATCACAGCGCCATTGCTCAAAGTCCCGTTTGGCAGGGTAATATGTTTTTTGTCATAGGTGACCAAAAGCGTATAAAACACATTGATTTCCCGCACCTCTCCGGCATACTTGTCCGTTTCAATATAATCACCGATCTGAAACGGTTTGAACAGCAAGATCATCAACCCGCCCGCAAAATTGGCCAGCGACCCTTGCAAGGCCAAGCCGATCGCAACACCGGCAGAGGCCAACACCGTGATAAACGAGGTCATGGGAATACCCAAAATACCAGCTGCAATGATAACCACCAAAACATACAGTAAAATTTTTACTGCACTGTGTAAAAAGCTGTGCACACTCGCGTCCATTTTGGTCAGACGGTTTTTGCGAAACATCGCGTCTACCAATTTTCGGCCCAGCCAAATACCCACAACCAGCACAGCGATCGCGGCGATCAACCGCAACCCCACATGTGTCAAAAGTTGTTCCATCTCCGCCCAGATTCTCTGCCACATGACAAAATACAACTCCTTTTCGAAACGTATTTTTACGCTTTATTGTACCATATTCTACATGCAAAGTAAAGGGTTGACCCAAAGCCCCACAAATCCGCTCTGTTTGGTTTCTGTGAAACAATAGGAAAGATTCCTGTACAAATACGTAACCGTTCTTTTATTGTTACATAACATTGACAATCAAGCCAAAACATGCTACAATAACCGCGCAAACGATCCGAAAAAATGAAAAGAATCATGTGCTTTTTCACCATTCTTTGGAACGGAAATATCGTAAAACACATGATACAAAACACGGAACAATGATAAAAAGACACGGAGGAAAGGTCATGACACAGCAGGCGCAGACACTGTGCGAAGCATTGCAAGCAAAAAAATACCGCGGTATCATTTTCGATTTAGACGGTGTTTTGGTATCCACCGACGACTGCCATTATCGTGCATGGAAAAAGATGGCGGATGAAGAGGGGATCTATTTTGACCGTACCATCAATGAACGGCTGCGGGGTGTGAGCCGTATGGCGAGTCTGGAAATTATTCTGGAACGCGCGAAAAAAACATACACGGACGAAGAAAAAGTAGAAATGGCAACGCGAAAAAATGAGTATTACAAGCAACTCATCCAAACGCTGACACCCGAAGCGATGTTGCCCGGTGCGCTGGCATTTGTGCATGTTTGCCGCGATTTGGGTATCCGCGTGGCCATTGGTTCTTCTTCGAAAAACACACGTGCCATTTTGACACAGATCGGACAGATCGACGGGTTTGATGCCATTGCGGACGGCAACGATATCACACGATCCAAACCGGCGCCCGACGTCTTCCTCATTGCGGCGCACAAACTGAATTTGCCGCCTGAAAGTTGTATGGTAGTGGAAGATGCAGACGCAGGCGTAGAGGCAGCGCGTGCAGCGGGCATGGACGTACTCGCCGTTGGATATGCTTCCGCCAACCCGGATGCAACCTACCACATGAACAGCCTTGCGCAAGCCATGGAAGAAATTGAAAAAAAACAATAAGCTGTGTTTTGGTAACAAGCCAATCTGGGGGTCTTTGGTAACAACCAAGCAAATGTGTTTCTTTGCTACCATTTAACCGTCAAATTTCAAAAGCGCACGGAAATATTCCGTGCGCTTTTTTATGGATCTTTCTTCGTTTTTTCCATCGGGGCCAAATCACCGTTTGAAACCGAATAGATAGAAACATCGAACAAAAGATCGATATATTAAGTCGAATCAAGCAATTGACTGTTTGATGTGCCACGCAATTGATCTATTTTTCCTTTTTGGCACAGCGTTTGGGCGTTGACACACATCACGGGTACTTTGCCACGACGTATTTCTCGCTCATGCAAGGGGACAGAGAGAAAAAATACAACCGCACCTGCCGCATCCACATAATACCAATACGCATCCGGCACTCCTTGCCCGTCGGCGCGACAGATACGACATAAAACATGATAGGCCTGCGGCGCAAGCGTCCGTGCGGAAAGCAAAACCCCACGCAGCGGATCCCACACTTCCCCCACCCGGCGATAATGGGTACGTTTGAGTCCACACCAAAACTGTTCCTCATAGTAAACACTGACATATGACGTATCATAACACCCTTGTGTAAATAGCAATGTCGCTTGTTTGTTGCCGGGGGTGTCATCCTGTTCTGTGCACTGGATACAACGGCAAAGATACGCCAATACCAAATGTTCTACATGACGATTGAATTCTTCAAAAAAAGAAACACGCTTATCTTTTTTTCTTACTTTCTTTTGCTTGCCGCCAGCCATGCGCCGTTGTTGCCGGTACATCGCATAAGAAAACGGCAAATGACAAGACGGCAGAGAGACAACTTTTTGCTGCGGTTTTGTATTTGACCCATGTGCATGTTCCGCTTTCCTGTTTGTGTCGTGTCCCGTACGCTCCGCCTTGCTTGTTTGTGAATCCTGTACATCCTTTGAAAAATCATGCCGTAAATTCTCAGAAACCGGTACGTTTTTCACAACGCGACGCGGCTTTTTTTTCTTTTTTGTGTTTGAGACACGTTGTTTTTGCTTGGCAGCGTTTGTTTTTTCGTCAGATAATATTTCTTGTGTTTCCACGGCGTCTTTTGCCCGCTGCGTCTCCCGGTTCTCCGTTTGCAGTACTTCCGCTGTGTGAAACGAATTTGGTACCTTGTCAGGTGTCATCATACTTGACAACAAATTGAAAACGCGCGGAAACAGTTCGTCCAGACGATAGCTTGCTTTCTCTCCTGCCACCGGGGGCACCAAATTTCCCCCATAACACGGTACTGTCAATCTCACACGACAGCTTCCACCACGCGGGAGGCGAATGGTATCACTGCAAACAACCATATGAACCGGCAGCAGCACCATGCCCGCGCGGCTCTTGCTTTCATCCGTGATTCTTTGTGCTTCTGTCGGCTCCTTCATGTCCCCGCTCTCTCCTTCTTTGTTTCGCTTTCTATTTTTTGATCACCAACGTGGAAAATACCGCACGCGGTGGACAAACAAAAACATGCCCCACAGCCAGTGTATGCGCTGTGGGGCATGTTGTATGATCATAAATTTTGATAAAAGAGAAAACCGCTCTCTTTGATACGATCAACATATTATTTTAATATTAAGAAACAACAAGATATCTGATTCCCTTGTAAAGCGGAAAAAGTATCATTCTAATTTTTTGTACAACCCTGTCTTTGTTATGCTAACTTGATTTCAAAAGACAGTGTGCCTGCAGCATGTTTCTCTGCCGGTACAAAGAAGCTGTCATCCTGCACATCCAACGTCTCCCCGTTGCACCGCACCGATGCAATGTGCCGATTGCAGACCTTCACGGTAAACGATTCCACCGGCCCCATCCCGTGCACCACCGGCTCGGAATTCTGTGCATCCGGTGCGCGTCGACGCCCTGCATAACTTCCCTGTCTTTCCCCGATCTGCAGCGTACAACAACCTGCACCTTGATCACGCAACACAAATGCGGTTGAAACGATCTGCCCATCCAAATAATCGTTGGTCAAGCCATCATCATCCCAAAGTGTAAAGTCGGCATCGGCACCCACAAATAGTTCCACATCGTAGTGCGTAGGCTGTATTTTTTCAATCCACGGTTGCGGCGCCATTTTCACAACAATGCTTCCCGCACGGACAAACAGCGCGCCGCCGTGTCCTGCCGGAATTTGATACGTCAAGCTCTGTTCCCCATCATATGTCTCACCCGTGAAATAATCGATCCATTCCCCTTTTGGCAACGTGAGATTCATATCGAACACACCCACCAAAAATGCATCGCCGAACAGATAGACATTCTTCACATCGTCATAAGCGGGATTGTCCGGATACATCATGGGCAGCGGGCGTACAATAGGCAATCCGGTCTGATGTGCGACATGTGCCATCGAGTAAATATATGGGAACAGCGCAGAACGCAGCTTGCTGTATTCCCGCACCATTTGTTCCATCTCTTCCGTCAAAAACCACGGCTGCAACCAGTTGTTCCATCCCATATACTGTACCCACGGCGAGAAAAATCCATAGTGCAAGCCGGCGGGCGTTGGATCCATATCACAGGTGACATTGGTATGTCCGCAAAATGCAAAATTGAGCATGGCAATCACGGTATCAAATCCGCCGCCGGTATCGCCCGCCCAAGATGCCGCATATTTCTGCATACCGGCATAGATACAGGGGGTGTAAATCAGTGCACGTCGACCGTTTGTATACGCCTCAAAGTCCTCTTTCATCTGTCGTGCATACAAAACCGGATAAACATTGTGCACCTCGTCGTCCAAATATTTCCCGCCCCAAAGCCGGTCGGGATGGTGCAATACCTGCGTACATGCGTCGAGTTTGAATGCGGATGCGCCGTTATCGACAAACCGTTTCAAATGTTCAAACCAAGGTTCGTCTCGTTTGGTAATTTCATCAATGTACACTGCATTGGTAAAATGTGTATCCAAAATTTTCGCACCTTCAAACGAATAGGTCACATTGGGATCGGGTGTCTCTCCCCCAATGCGGCGTTCTTCCTCCCAGAGAAAATCATAATTGATACAAAGCCAGAGACTCAGCTTGAACCCCATATTTTTCAGCGCATTGTAAAAGGTCTGTTCATCCGATGTGTTTTGCGGCTGCCACTCGTTGATGCGGAAACGTTCCGGCGACCATGTCTTTTCCGTGGTAAAGTCATAGGGCTTGCTCATCCACTGCGGTTCCAGCCCAATCATATCGCACGGGATATCCTCCCGACGAAATTCTTTGCAATCATACAGCATCGCGCGCTGATCTGTCATTTCGTTCATCACAAATGTCATACCGTAAAAAGACTTGGGCATCACCATCGGCCTGCCGGTGACAGTGGTTGACAGACAGACATTATCCACAATCCTGCCGCTTTGCGGAAGGAACACATAAAAATCCACTCCGCCTTTCGGCACGTCAAGCACCATCAGATCTTTGTCGGCAGCGCCCATATCATAGGTCTGCGGATATGTACTATTGACCAGAATGGAATAGCCGTTGCTGCTGAGTACATACGGGATGGGTCCATAAGCGCGGATATTGATCATATTGAGTTGGGCGACCGTTCCGCGGCGCGCAATGTGTTGCCGCGCCTCGTCCCCAATGCCGTACAACCGTTCATTTTCCTCCAACGGAATTTGCAGACGGTATCCGTTGTTGTGATAGACCCCCCCGTTCACACCTTCAATTTTCACACACAGCGGCGCTTGCAAACCTGTGGAAGTAAATGTCACCGTATGTTGCGTTTTATCCACACACAGAGACGCGTGGGCATACTGCACCTGTATCTGCTGTGCAGATTCTTCCACGGTCCCCTCCAAATCTCCCGGCTCTTCTAAAATGTGATATCGGGAAAGCAAGGATTCCAGGAACTTTCCCCCGTCAGACATCATCACACGAAAAATACCCGGTGCAATGATACGGATTTGAAACTGGCTGTTGGGTGTTTGAAATAAATACATATATGTTTCTCCTTCTGTGATGATAAAATCCTCTATCTGCCAACATATTTGAAAACAGGTTGGTGCACATTGCTTTTCAACAGTTCTGCGCACATATCCATTTAGTTGTCAATATATTGTGTTTTACAGTCTGTCTTTACCTCTTCGCTGTATTGTACCAACAAATCAAAATCACATCCCGTGCAGTGGTTGTTTTGCACCGACACATCGGCCGCATTGGAGACAAAAAACGCACAAGATGCATCCGGTGGACACTGTACCGCATTGTCATGGATCACGATGTGACGATGTAACCCAACAGCGGTCGGCGACTCAGCTGCAACATTGACACTCACAGCCGACGCGCCGTAGGTACGTCCGTAAGAACAAAAACCGCAATTCTGAAATACATTGTTTTCCACAGTCACATCTTCTGTCGCCAATGCTTCTCCCCAGTTGGGTTCTGCAGCGATGTGCACGGCAGAACCGGTGCAGCGATCAAAGAAATTGTTTGCAATCAGCGCATGACGTGTCTTACACAACACACTGCGTGCCAGATGATTACTCACGCGGTTATAACAGAAGGAAAGCGCGGCAACTTGCGAATCATTTTCAAACATATAATGCGCCGTGTCTCCCTGTGGCAGCGCATGATCCAGTGTGACGCGGCAAATATCTCCCGCTTCATTGAGACATTCCGTCTGACAAACGGTATATGTGTCAATCAGTGCAAGAGTACGTTTATCCAGCAAACGCAGCACATGCCCCACCTGTGGCACATCCGGCTCCTGCGTATGCGTGCCGTCAGGGGTGACCACATGTATCACAGCAGATGTCTCATCTAACTGCCCCGGGTATTCCGGTGCTGATGTGGGTAAAAAGTAGTAATAATAATTGTGCACATTGATTGCATCATCCCCGTGCCCGATAAACACGCTGTGTTCGACGCGGATCGTTCCGCTGCAGCTGGCAAAATGTGTTGCATCGGTGTTGGTGGAAACCCGATACCCGGGAGACGGTACAATATGCAGTCCGCGCAAACAGATATCATGACTGGCAAATCCCGTGATTCCCATACCCGGGTGGTTATGTATGGTAACATCCTGCAAACAGGTATTTTCACTGTGTGAAATCAAAACAGCCGGACGGAAATGATATGTGGTGCAAAAATACAACTCATCTCCCACTTCCTCAGGTAAAAAGCCCCCTTGCAGACGATAGCGCAGTCCCGTTTCATCCAACGCTTCCTTTTTGGCATCCCAACCGTGAAAACGACCCGAGAGATAACCGGTTTTCCCGTGAAACGTCATGATACGTGGCGCCGACATAGACAAACGCGGCGGCGTGTGCGGATCAAAGCGGAGAATGCCAACACCCCCGTCTTCCACTTCTTCCACCCAAGCACGACAGAACGGTTTGACAAGATGATCAATTGTCAGCCCGCAAAGTGTCACATTTTTTGCATGGGAAATGGTGATGGGCTCCATATATCCGTCGATCAAAAATATCGCGCCCCAAGCCTCAATACGTACGTCTTGACAGTGGGTCAAATCCAATCCTTTGGTATATGAAAAATGAGGAGAAAACATGGTTGGTTGTGGATTAAACCCATACACACCGTTAAAGACATCCTCCCGGATTTGACGTGCCCGTTTGTCACCAATGATATATTCACCGGCATCAATGACCAGTGTGGTACCGGGATGTTCACGCAGATAATCACCTGCCGCGTGTAAGCGCGCCATCACATCTCCGGAAAAATCGTTGAGAAAAACCGTTTGTGTTTGCTGTGTCTGAAGCATGGAATTGTCTCCTTGTATGTATGTTTGGCAGCACCCGTAACGGGCACAGGATAAACCGAAGCGATATCCGATAAAACATCGACTGGAAATCTATCCAAGTTAAGATGGAAACGTGATCCGGGAACTCGTATACATTCTCGTTCATTTTAACATAAATCACGCAACGGCGCAAGAGGATAAAAAATCGACACAACACAAACGGATTGTCGTTGATTCTATCATATTTTCTCATTTTTTGTCATACGATACAACAAATGGGAATATTCGATTCGCTTTTCAAAAAATCAGGTATGACTGCATATCTCAGTAAACACAGTTTCCCCCGCAAAAAGCAGCAAGGAAACACATCTGTGCATCTGCGGGGAATTGATTTTTTTATAGTTACATCTTTGGATATCGATACAACATTTACACGTTGCGGGAGGAGAAAAAATGTTACTGGAAACATTCGGCTATGTGTTGTGGCGCTTTTTGTTTATGTTTTTGAAAGTCTCACCAAGCGGCTCTTTCCCGCCTCCTCTGTCAAGAGAAAAAGAACAAGCATTGTTTTGCGATATGGCAAACGGAGACCAAAAAGCACGAGAAACGCTGATTTGTCATAATTTGCGCTTGGTCGCACATATCGTCAAAAAATATTATCCCTCTGCCACAGACCAGGAAGAACTGGTATCCATTGGCACCATAGGTTTAATCAAAGCCATTGACACGTTCGATGCAAGCAAAGGAGCACGGTTTGCCACCTATGCGGGTCGGTGTGTACAAAATGAAATTCTCATGCATTTTCGGGCACAGAAAAAACTGGGTGCTGAGGTTTCCATTGATGAAACAATCGATACAGACAAAGACGGAAATCCCATGACTTATATGGATATCATTCATATAGAAGATACCATCGTGGAAGACTTGGACACACGCCTGCGTTCGCAAAGTGCACTCAGAGCGATGTGTCGCGTGCTGGATCGACGCGAACGGCAAATTTTAATTTTACGTTATGGACTGCAAGGAGATGCGCCCCTCACCCAACGCGCCGTTGCGCAAAAACTGCACATTTCTCGTTCCTATGTTTCTCGTATTGAAAAAAATGCACTGGAAAAGGTACGTCATGCACTCAAACAAAGCGGATATTAAACCTCCCCTTTTGTCTATTTTTTCTATGCAAAATACGTTCTCCCATCTTGTATGTTCCATGCAATCATTGTGAAACATCGCGATATCACGTTTAGCAGAGTGTACATCGTCAACGTTCACTTTCATAACAATCTCGTGCTTTGTGATACGAAAAACACACAAAAAAGTATATAGATGCGGACAATCTGCATTGGCGGGTGAAAGAACAATATCACAAAAAACAAACCGTCGGAACGGCATATGACTGTTCCGACGGTATTTTATTCAGTTAGTGGAAAAATCAATCCGATTCTTCCTTATCTTGTTCTTCCTCGTTTTGCGGATCCCGCACCTGGACTTCAATTTCCTGCGCCATCAAATCATCTGCTTTGGTAATCGTAATATCCAGGTTTTCATAACGAAATGAATAACCCTGTTCCGGGATATCACCGATCTGTTCCGTCAGCCATCCGTTGACCGTAGTCGCTTCCGTTTCTTCATCCGGTGATAGATCAAAAAATGTAAAGAAGTCTTCGATGTTGGCAGAACACAAAACACGAAACGCATGGTCCCCAATCTGCGTAAAGTCTTCAATCGCTTCGTCGCGTTCGTCCCAAATTTCGCCCACCAACTCTTCCAAAATATCCTCGATCGTCACAATGCCTGCCGTCTCGCCGTATTCATTGACCACCACCACAATGTGGTTGTGTTCACGCTGCATATCTTTGAGCAGCGCATCCAGATGTGCCGCCTCCGGTACAAACGTAGGGGGAAACATCGCCTGCTCCAACGTAAAATCAGGACGGTTGTGTTTGAGCAAATAGTCGCGGGTATGCAAAATACCCACAATATTATCCGTGGTATCCGCATAAACGGGAATACGGGAATATCCCTCTTCCTCGATGTTTTTCATGATCTCTTCTTCGCTCGCATTGACAGAGAGCAAGACCAGTGCACGACGGGGAGTCATCACATCCTCCGCGGTCATACCATCGAGTTTGAATACATTTTTTATGTACTCAATGTCATTTTGTTTCAGCGTTCCCTCATCAGCACCCGCATCCAGCATCAAGACAATGTCTTCCTCGGATACCGGCTCTTCTTTTTCATGCGGATCAATGCCGAACAGACGCAATACGCCATTGGTAGAAACCGACAACAACCAAATGATGGGGCGCAAAAGCACTGCCAATCCGGAAATGATTCCACAGACCATTTCGGCAAGCTTTTCCTTGTGCTTCATGGCAATGCGTTTGGGTACCAATTCACCCAAAACAAGCGTGAAAAATGACAAAATAATCGTAATTAAAATCACAGATACGGTATCAATGAGATTCAAATACGATGCAGGAATATCAAATGTTCGAACAATCACACCGGAAAGTCGCTCGGCAAAGTTATCGGCAGCAAACGCCGACCCCAAAAATCCGGCAAGCGTAATGCCGATCTGAATGGTGGAGAGAAAGCGCGTGGGCTCCTCTATCATCTTAAGCATTTTCACAGCTTTTTTATCGCCATCCTCGGCGCGCGCTTTGACCTTTTTTTCATTTAAGGAAATCACCGCGATCTCCGTCGCTGCAAAAAATGCATTGAGCAATATCAAAATGAGTTGTAACAACAGCTGCTGTATGATGTCAGCCATAGAAAAAATTCGCCTCCGAAATTGTAAAAAATAGGTAATTTGTCTTGTTTTATGCCATGTTCATCCTATCATCATTCGTTGTATTGAACGCGGCAAACACGGCAGAAAACCAACCGATTGCAGATGCCATCACAATTCCGGAAAACATCATGTGTGAAAATCGTCACACAGCTGCTACTTCGGGGCAGCGGATCCACAAAACCATCTCCTTTCTTTCGTGCTATCATTTTATGCTTCTCTGATGTGTTCTTATTTGTTTTCGTTTGATTGTTTTTGTCTTTTCTTGACAGGAAAACCAAAATATTTGTAGGAGAAACACAAAAGTACGAGGCTATCATAGCATAAATCATGCACAAAGTCAATAAATTGTATCAAATTACCTTTCATCTCCCGCTTTTTCCAAATCTTAAAACGTTTTGATCAGATACAAATGGAAAAAGCTATTGACAAACAGTTGATTTTTTTATATGATAAGGGAGGATTGTAGCGCTGTCAGAAAGATCGAATGACAGCAAACAGATATCTTGGAACATGCAAACGCAAAACGATCGGAGGACGTATCATGTACGAGCAATTCAAACAGATTTTGATGGAACAGATGAACATCGACGAGGATCAAATCACAGAAGATGCACAACTGGTCGCTGACTTGGGTATCAACTCATTGGAGTTGGCGGATTTGGTTTATAACTGTGAAGAAAAATTTGGTATTGAGATCGATAAAGATGCCTACCAACATTTTTCCACTGTGGGCGATGTCGTAAAATATTTGGAATCGGTAAAACCGGAATAATCAATGAAGTTCTTATAATCAATAGAACCGCCGTTTAATCACACATCACACAAAAAAATCCCGCGCACACCGTGAAACGGAAGTGCGCGGGACTTTTTCTTTTTTCACATGTCTGTGAACAGACCAGCAACACAAACAAATTTATTTGTAAGCTGTTAACAGATCAATAAATTCGTCTAAAAAATCAGCCTGCGGCATGAACGATGGTTGTAAAATCAGCAGTTTTCAGAGAAGCACCGCCAATCAGTCCACCGTCGACATCTTCTTTTTCCAACAATTCCGCTGCATTTTTTGCATTCATGGACCCACCGTACAAAATACTGGTTGCCTGCGCAACGTTGTCCCCATATAGAGATGCAATGACATCACGAATGATCTTGCAAACCTCCTGTGCCTGTTCTGCCGTGGCGGTCTTTCCGGTGCCAATGGCCCATACAGGTTCGTAGGCAATGATTACTCGTTTCATCTCATCCGCATCCAATCCAAGCAAAGCGATTTTTGTTTGCATGGAAACAATTTCAGCCGTAATCCCTTGTTCCCGCTGCTCAAGCGTTTCACCTACACAAGTAATTGCGTTCAAACCGGCCGCCACTGCTGCCTTTGTGCGCAAATTTACCGTGTGATCCGTCTCGCCAAAGTACTGACGACGTTCGCTGTGCCCGATGACAACATGGGTCACACCCGCCTCGGTCAGCATCTGTGCGCTGATTTCACCGGTGAACGCTCCCTTTTCTTCAAAGTGAACATTCTCTGCACCCACGTGAATGTTCGTGCCCGCTGTGGCTGCCACTGCAGCCGGAATATCAATGGCGGGAACGCAAAGAACAACATCACAAGCAGCGTCTGTGACCATGGGAGTAAGTTCTTTCATAAACGCCGTCGTCTGAGACGGGGTCATGTTCATTTTCCAGTTACCCGCAATCACGGTTTTGCGTAAATTTCGATTCATTTCCATTTGCCTCCAACGTCAAAAACAGTTTTTCTCAGCGGTCATTCAAGCAAGCGATACCGGGCAGTTCTTTTCCTTCCAAGAACTCCAAGGAAGCGCCGCCGCCTGTGGAAATGTGCGTCATCTTATCCGCAAAGCCCAATTTTTCAATTGCCGCAGCAGAGTCACCGCCGCCGATGATGGAAACCGCACCGCTTTCAGCAACGGCCGTTGCAACCGTCTCTGTACCTGCGGCGAAGTTTTTCCACTCGGATACACCCATCGGGCCGTTCCAAACGACCGTACCGGAACCCTGAATCGTCTTTGCAAACAACTCACGCGTGACAGGACCGATATCCAGACCCATCCAACCATCGGGAATGGAATCGGAATAAATGGTCATATGCGTGGTATTTTCATCATAGGTGCGTCCAATCTCGTTGTCAACAGGAATCAGGAAGTTGACACCCTTTTCCTCCGCTTTCTTCAAGACTTCGTTGGCCACATCCAATTTATCCTCTTCACAGATCGAGGAACCGGTCTTATTGCCCAAAGCGCGGAAGAACGTATATGCCATACCACCGCCGACAATGAGCGTATCGACCTTATCCAACAAGTTATTGATGACACCGATTTTATCAGAAACTTTCGCACCGCCCAAAATCGCGACAAACGGACGCTTGGGATCTTCCAGTGCTTTCCCCATAATACTGATTTCTTTTTGGATCAGATAGCCGCAAACAGCCACATCCAGATAATCAGCCACACCGGCGGTGGAAGCATGCGCTCTGTGTGCGGAACCAAACGCATCGTTCACAAAAATGTCCGCCATGGATGCCAATTCTTTTGACATTTCGGGATCATTCTTCGTCTCACGTGGGTCAAAACGTGTATTTTCCAACAACAATACATCGCCATTTTGCAGCGCAGCTGCTTTTGCCTTTGCGTCGGGACCGGTTACATCTGTTGCAAACACAACTTCTTTGCCCAAAAGCTCGCTGAGCCGCTTTGCAACGGGCGCCAATGTATATTTCTGGCGGTCTTCTTCCGTCTTGGGCTTGCCCATATGCGAACACAAAATCACTTTTGCGCCATGGTCAATCAGATACTGAATGGTAGGCAAAGCGGAAACGATTCTTTTTTCACTGGTAATTTTACCGTCTTTCATGGGTACGTTGAAATCACAACGAACCAGTGCACGTTTTCCGGTAACGTCAATGTCTTCAATCGATTTCTTGTTGTAGGTCATAACAATTCCTCCGCATCTTCTATATTTATAGTAATTTTTTATTTCAATCAGTTGCAGTATAACACACACCTATTCGCTTGTCAAGCAAATATCGCCAAAATTGACAAAAAATATACAATCTCATTTACTTGTTTTTTGCGTACGCATTCCGAAGAAAAAACGAAAAAATAATCTCAATCATTCCCGACCAATCTCAGCAAAATGTACAATGCGTTCCGAAAGCGCAGGATATGCCGCCATCGTTTTTGGGGAAAACATACCGTCTTCCCGCTTCATTGTTGCGGCGCGCTCATGGCCAATCAGCGCATAGGTGGCATCAATCAGGTGTGTAAAAGCGGGATCCGTCAGTTTTTTGCACACAAAGGACTGACGCGGGGAATTGATATCCTCACCACTGATTTCAAAAAAGCCATACTGTGCACACATCTCCATCACACGCTGTAATTGTTGCGGTGTGTTGCGTGTAGGCATATACGTCACGGCTTGGAAACCAAGATTTTTAAGGGTATCAAACAACAACGGCAAATATGCATCTTCAAATTGCTGTGCTTTTTTGTCGCCTGTCACGCTGTCCCCCACATCACCCAAATAGGCATAAGCTGCGATCGCACCTGTTTCGCGGCACAAGGCCACAAAATCCTCCACTCGCGGCAACTCCTCGTGGGCATCCACATAAATTTTTCCGATCAGCTCACTTTTTAATACACCCAACACGTCGTATGCCGTGTATGCGGGATCATTTTGCATCAAATTGTCCCGCACCTTATCCGACAATGACAGCGCCATATCTGTCTGTAAAAACGTGCACAGCGCCGCAGGGTCATCAAAACGCGCACAAATCTTCTTTGCCAAAGCGAAAAGCAAATGGCGCTCTGTCACACTGCCGCCGGCATCATACAGCGAAAGCGGCAACACATCGTTTTCAAATGAAATTTCCAGCCCCAGCGGGGAAAGCAGGTCATTGAGACGTTCCACCATGATTTGATTCCGTCGATTGCGCGCTGCGCGATAGGGCGCCATGAACGAAGCAATCGTATCATAGGCATCATGAGGAATCCCGTGCATGGCAACATACGCCACACCCACTTGATCCGGGTTGTTCAGTCGCCGCATCCCAAGCGGGGTATGCGCCATTTGTACGCGAAGTTCCATACCGGTGGTCACCGGCATATGCAAAATCTCGCCGGCACGCAAAAATTCACGCGCACCGCCCACACTGTCATGATCCATAATGCCCGCTGTCTTCAGTCCGCTCTGCCAAGCGCGGTACAACGCCATGGTAGGCGAATACGGAGAAAAAGAATAGGTGGTATGGATATGGTTATTGACAAAGGGCGTCTGCGGCGGTGCGGGCAGTTCTCCTTTTTGAGTACGCGCATAAATCTCGGAAAGGGTATCCAGTCGTACGGAAAGATCGGGATCGTTCAATCTTTCGATCCGTCCCACCCCCTCGCTTGATTGTGCCGTTTTGCTTGGTTGCTTTTCTTGTTCACTCATATTGATTCCTTTCTCACACGGATATCTCCACCGCAGCCCGCACACAACTGGTACGGGATCACAAAAGATGAGACAATGTGCCAAAACACCATAAAACAAGCGGTATTATAAAATAAAATCAAATTGGAAGTCATACATGGACACGGTGTCACCATCTTGCACGCCGTATTCCTGCATCTTTTCAAACACACCGTTTTGTCGCAGCACGCGTTCAAAATAATTGAGCGATTCGCGATCGCTGAAATTGATTGAACCCATCAAACGATACAACCATTCTGCTTCCACGTAATAAATACCATCGTCCCCGCGATGAATTTCAAAGGAACGATCGGTGGGGTCCGTTTCTTTGGGCGCTACATAATCCGGCTCGTAAATGGTGAGCGGAGGCAATGTCTGTAACAGGCGCGCGGTCTTTGCCACCAACGTTTTCAGATTTTCTCCGGTCAGCGCAGAAACATACACGACCTCCCAGCCGTTTTGCGCCGCATATTCTTCCAGATTTTCACGCAGATGTTGTACTGTGTTGTCCGTCTGTGGTGCGGTCTGCTCTTCTTCCCAAAGCAAATCCGCTTTGTTGGCAACAATGATTTGCGGGCGCTGTAACAGATCGGGGGAATAACGTTCCAACTCGCCATTGATCGTGCGGATGGCAGAAACCGGATCAAGATCCGTCCCAGACACGTCTACCACATGCAAAAACAGACGACAACGATCCACATGGCGCAAAAACGCATGTCCCAATCCTTTGCCCTCGCTGGCGCCCTCAATGAGTCCAGGAATATCTGCCACCACAAATCCATTGCCTTCGTTCCCCAGCGCAACCACACCCAGATTGGGAGAAAGCGTTGTAAATTCATAATCGGCAATTTCAGGGCGTGCAGCGGAAATCTTAGACAAAATGGAAGACTTTCCAACATTGGGCAAGCCAACCAACCCCACATCTGCCAGCATTTTGAGTTCCAAAAGTACGCGTGCACTTTTTCCCGGCAATCCGTTTTTGGCAAAGCGCGGAATCTGTCTTGTGGGCGTGGCAAAATGACGATTGCCCCAACCGCCGTTCCCACCGCGTAAAAACACATACGGTTCACAACGACTCATATCTTTGATCACAGCGCCGCTGTCCGGATCCTTAATCAGCGTTCCTTCCGGTACGCGTAAAACCAGATCCGCCCCGTTTTTGCCGTGGCATTTTGATGCCTTTCCGTTTTCGCCGTTCTCAGCCGCAAATTTTCGGTGATAACGATAATCCAAAAGTGTATTTTTTCCCTTGTCGATCTCAAACACGACATTGCCGCCGCGTCCGCCGTCCCCACCGTCAGGGCCTCCGTTGGCAACATATTTTTCCCGGTGAAAAGAGATACAACCGTTTCCGCCGTCGCCTGCTTTCACTTCTATCATGACATGATCCAATAACATATTGTTTGCCTTTCCCTTTTTGAAATGCAGATCATATTTGATTATGACTGCAACGTGATTGCCCACGCACACCAACTATTGACCAAGTACAACCTGCGTATTGCGTCTCTTTTTTATAAAACAATCCCACAAAAACGCCGCATTGGGTCAAAACGTGTTTATTTTGTGTGTCCGTCCTTTACCGTATCCGTATCATGTTTCTCAAAATCAGCCGCGCCGATCATACGCAACAGCATAGCCTCGTCAAGAATGGGTACTTGCAGTTCCTGCGCCCGCGCCAGTTTGGATCCGGCATCCGCACCCGCCACGACATAGGATGTATTTTTGGAAACAGAAGAGCTGACCTTGCCCCCTTGTGCTTCAATCATTGCCGTCGCTTCCCGCCGCCCCAATGTGGGCAGCGTACCGGTGAGCACAAAACGTTTTCCTGCAAGCGCTTGTCCTGTTTGCTGTATCTCCATGATCATTTTCACGCCTGCATCTGCCAGCCGGCGGATCAGCGCGCGGGACTGCGGATGTGAAAAATACGAACAAATATTTCGCGCCGTGATCTCTCCCACGTCTTGTACCGTACACAAGGTCTCCTCGTCCGCCGCCATCAGCATCTCCATGGTGCCAAACCGCTGCGCCAGATTTTTTGCCATCTTCTGCCCAACCTGACGGATCCCCAACGCAAAGATCACCCGATCCAACCCCGCCGTTTTGGAACGTGCAATGGCAGAAACAAGATTTTGCGCACTCTTTTCGCCCATGCGTTCCAAGTCCTGCAATTGTTCTTTACCAAGCGTATACAAATCCGCGGGATCGTGCACCAAGCCCTCGTCTTTGAGTTTTTGTAAGATCGATACACCCAGCCCATCGATGTTCATCGCATCGCGTGAGACAAAATGCTCCAAAGAACGAAGCAACTGTGCGGGGCAGGCACCGTTGGTGCAGCGTACCGCCGCCTCTTCGTCCCGTTGTACGGGCTCACCGCAGCAGGGACAAACCGTGGGCATTTGATATTCCACCGCACCTGCCGCACGTTTCTCTTTGCATACACCGACAATCTCGGGAATGATATCTCCCGCTTTTTGCACACGCACCGTGTCGCCCACACGAATATCCAGACGTCGGATATAATCAATATTGTGCAACGTGGCACGGCTGACTGTGGTTCCCGCCAAACGCACGGGACGCAGCACTGCATTTGGCGTGAGCACGCCGGTTCGGCCGATCTGTACGGTGATGTCCTCCAAAACCGTCTCTTTGACCTCCGGCGGAAATTTATAAGCAAATGCCCATTTCGGCGTCGCTGCATTTTCTCCGATCAGAGGACGCAATGCAAGCGTATCCACTTTCACCACAGCACCGTCGATGTCAAACGATAACGTATCGCGCGCCTGACCGATGCGCAAAACCTGCGCCATAATTTCATCCGCTGTTTTGCAGCGCACCGGGTGCGGCAGCGTGACAAACCCCATTCGTTGCAGCGCTTCCAAACTTTCGATATGAGAGGTAAACGTCAGGCCCTGTACTGCCTGTACATTAAAGACAAAAATATCAAGTCCACGCGCCGCGGTCACACGGGAATCCAGCTGCCGCAGCGACCCCGCCGCCGCGTTGCGCGGATTGGCAAACAGCGGTTTTCCCGCCTCCTCCTGCCGCCGATTCAGTGCCTCAAAGCTGCGATGGGACATGTAGACCTCGCCGCGCACTTCCAGATACGGCGGCGCATCATGCAAGGTAAGCGGCACGGAACGGATGGTTTTGAGATTCTCCGTTACGTCCTCCCCGACAATCCCATCACCGCGCGTGGACCCACGCACAAAGACACCGTCGCGGTATTCCAGTGAAACCGACAACCCGTCGATCTTCACTTCTACACTGTATACGTGTTCCCCGCCCGCGTTATCAATCGCCTCGTCGATTTTTGCCACGGCTTGACGCAGCTCCGCTTCGGAAAACACATCCTGCAAACTGTCCATATGCACCGTGTGCGTCACTTTTTCAAACTGATCCAATGCCGCGCCACCGACGCGCCGCGTCGGGGAGGCCGGATCGTCAAACTGCGGATATTGCTCTTCCAGCCCTTTTAATTCATAAAACAGCTTGTCATAGTCATAATCCGAAATTTCCGGCGCATCCTCAATATAATATTTTCGACTGTGATATTCTACCTCGCGGCGCAGTTTTGCAATGCGTGCCTGTACCTGTGCCAGATCTGCATCCGCCCGCTGCGCGCCGTTTTCATGTTGTTTTGCCAGTGCCTGCTGCGCCTCCTGCGCGACCTGTTTTTCCTGCCCCATTGCACTGCCCTCCTCCGGTTGGTTTTTTCATCAGCCACATCCATAAGATCAGTTGATCTGACGGTTGCCGCTGTGTTTTTCTTTCCGGTTATTTTCCGTTCGCCTATTTATTTTACCACAATTTTATTTATTTTACCATTTTTTTGGGCAAATGAAAAGAGGAAGAAACAAAGTAGAGAGTTCCAACCCGCTTTTTGAGGTATTTTGATTCATTCGCTTGATCTTGTTTTTCAATATCTTTGTCTGAAACCGACTACCGCTGCAAAAAAAGACGCCCCGTATGGGACGTCTTTTTTCGGCTTTTCTCACCAAAGTCATGAAGCACAAGGACAAAAACATGTAACATACACCATTCCGGCAACTACTGCGCCGTGTACGGGCCGATGTCGGTCCAATCGGAAACATCGCATTGACCTGAGCCATTGTCTCCTGTCGCTACAACCGTTCCATCTGATTTCAGACCTACCGTATAAACATCCCCTGCCGCAATGGCAACGATATCTGTCCAACCAAATACGTTGCTTCGACCATTGTAATTGTCTCCTGTCGCCACAACCGTGCCATCTGATTTCAAGCCTACCGTGTGATTCATTCCCGCCGCAATGGCAACAATATCCGTCCAGTCGGATACATTGCATTGACCGTAGTCGTAGTTTCCCTTATACTCAGTTGCAACTACTGTTCCATCGGATTTCAGGCCTACAGTGTGACCCGCTCCTGCTGCCACGGCGATGATATCTGTCCAACCGGACACGTTACATTGGCCTCCTATATTAAACCCTGTCGCCACAACCGTGCCATCCGATTTCAAGCCTACCGTGTGATTCGTTCCCGCCGATACGGCGACAATATTCGTCCAGCTGGACACATTGCATTCGTCGAAATCTAACATACTCTGATATCTAGTTGCAACAACTGTACCGTCGGATTTCAGACCTATTGTATGACCATCCCCTGCAGACACTGCCACAATATCCTTCCAGTCGGACACATCGTATTGCTCATCGCTATTGTTCACTGTAGTTACAGCCGTTCCGTCGGATTTCAAACCAGTGGTGTAATAATCTCCTGCCACAACTGCAACAATATTCTTCCAGTCAAACACGTTGCATTGACCACGAGAATTAGAACCTGTAACTACAACCGTACCGTCAGTTTTCAAGCCTACTGTCTGATCTTCTCCAGCTGCAATCACCGGCATGGTTGTATGATTGATCATATCTGTCAAAATCATTCGGGTATCTTTGTAGTTCCCGGCTTTTTGAAATGCTTGAATGGCGCCGATTTCATTTTCTGCCTCGCGCAACGCGATACCGTTTGCATAATACGTTGCTAAAATCTGCTCTTCCGCGTCGCTGTAGTTGTCCGCCTTTTCAAATTGGACAATGGCGGCGTTATATTCCCCCGCTTCACGCAGCACTTCTCCCCGATGATAATGATAGGCAGGAAGAAGCCAGGTTTGCAGTGCGATTACAAGCGCCAGAGCAAACAGCAAAACAGCTGCCACGGTAATGGCCCAAATTTTTTGATTTCTTTTTTTGCGTTTTTCATTCGCTTCCGTCTTCTGTCTTAATACCTCCATGCGTTTCCGGCACAGTTCTGCGCGATCGTCTGCGTCTTTCCAATTCGGAATCTGCGCGAAAAGTTTGATCGCCTCTTCCAACCGTGGAATGCTGTCTCCTTCTTGCGCCGCGATGCCCGCCGTTAATATCTGATTTTTTTGAGCCGAAGACGCGCAATCCCTGATCTTTTCCCCCAGTTCCGGATCAGCAAAACGCAGCACTTTTTTGTAATGCTCATTTTCTTCAAACGACGTATCCAATTTGGAAAGTTGTTCGAGTGTATGGCAGTGCAAAGACGATAACAGCTTACCCAGATAGGCTTGAACATTATCCGGGTATCGGTCAAGTACCTTTTCGCAGTATTCGTCTGCTTTTTCCCACTCCCCATCCTCCAAAAACAGATATGCGCGCTCCAGCAGAGTCGCAACATCTGCAACATCGCCCGATACAGGATTATTTTGTCGCATATCTGCTGTATCATCAGAGTTTGTATTTTGTTTCATACCTGCACCTCCCATATAATTTTCATATGTCAATTATGTTTTTTGGAACTTTAACAGTAATAATTGTGAAAACCATCACAATCATCGGAAATGAGAACATCACCGACTCTATCTTTTTCCCCTATAAAGATGCAGACGCCACGTACATCTTACATTTGAATACCGCCATTGTTTCTACCTCATAGCGATATTGGTATCAATTGTTTGACATTTCTTATTTTACCTTAAGTCAGACGCGCGGGCCGATGTTGGTCCAATCGGATAGATCACACAAAACGGGAGCAATTTGTTTATAATATTGTACCATATTTTATAAATAAGTCAATATTATTATTAAAATATGTATAAAATCATTAAATATACAATGGTGAATCATTCATTTCTTCCTAAATATATAAAGCCGGAACGGTTTGTTCCGTTCCGGCCTTCAAATCAAAAAGTACCAATCAACTCAATTCCAACATACCGTGATACAACCGATAATACATCCCTTTTTGTGCCAACAAGTCTTCATGACTGCCGCGCTCCACAATCTCTCCATGTTCCAATACCATAATCGCATCGGCATTGCGTACGGTGGACAACCGATGGGCGATCACAAACACCGTGCGTCCCTCCATCAACTGATCCATTCCCTTTTCAATCAATGCCTCCGTGCGCGTATCAACGGAAGAGGTCGCCTCATCCAAAATCAATACGGGCGGATCTGCAATCGCAGCACGCGCAATGGCCAACAGCTGACGCTGACCCTGAGAAAGATTGGCGCCATCAGACGTGATCATCGTATCGTATCCGCGCGGTAAGCGGCGGATATACGAATCCGCATTGGCAACCTGTGCGGCTGCGCGGATCTCTTCCATGGTAGCGTCCAGCTTTCCAAAACGGATATTTTCTGCAATCGTGCCGGTGAACAGATGCGTATCCTGCAATACAATGCCAAGCGAACGGCGCAGGGAATCTTTTTTGATCTGTCTGACATCGAAACCATCATACACCACGCGCCCGCCCTGCACGTCATAAAAACGGTTAATCAAATTGGTGATGGTGGTTTTTCCGGCACCGGTAGAACCGACAAACGCGATCTTTTGTCCGGGTTTGGCATACAGACTGATATGTTTTAAGATCTCATGACCGGGATCATATCCAAAATCAACATCATCAAAGCGCACATCTCCACGCAGCGGCACACATGTACCATCGGGCGTTTGCCATGCCCATTGCTTGGAAGAGGTTTGATTTTCTGCGGAAGTTTGAACCAATTCCACATCTCCGTCATCCACTTCACTCGGCTCGTCCATTGCTTCAAACACGCGCTCCGCTCCCGCCAAAGCGGACAAGAGAAAATTGCTCTGCTGCGTAAACTGGTTAATCGGTGCAGCGGCCTGTCTGACAAAAACCAAATAGCTGGCAAGGCTGCCGATGTCCATCTGATTGTTCATGGCCATCAGCCCGCCAAGCACTGCCACAATGGCATAATTGATATAAGAAATGGTAACCACGGCCGGCACCATGGTGGCGGCAAACGCTTGTGCTCCTGTTCCCGCGCGGCGCAACGCTTCGTTTTTCAATCGGAACTCTGCCAAATTTTGTGCTTCGTGGTTGAACACCTTGACAATTTTTTGTCCGTTGACCATTTCCTCAATGTATCCGTCCAAATCCCCCAAACTTGCCTGTTGCTTGGTATAATAGGTCTTACTTTTGCGTGCGCTGAAACGCACATACCAAAACATCGCAATATAACATACCATCACAATCAGAGAAAGTTTCCAGTTGAGCACAAAGAGAATCAACAGGGTGCCAACCATTTGGATGAAACTCTGAATGGTCATCGAAAAGCTGTTGTTCAAGGCATCGGAAATGGTATCAATATCATTGGTGAAATAACTCATAACATCGCCGTGACGGCGTGTATCAAAAAATCGCAGCGGCAACGTTTGCAAGTGAGAAAAGAGATCACGACGGATGTCAAACAACACTTTTTGCGCAGCTTTGACCATCATCTGCGTATATCCGTAGCATGCAAGAATGCCCAAAACATAAATGGCAGCCGTGAGAAGAACTCCTTGTACCAAATCATGTACATTTCCATGTGCAAGATCGTTGACAATGGGACGAACCATATAATTTCCCAAAAGATTTGCACCGGCACTGACAACGACCAATGCCGCTACAGCTAACAGTAAAAATCGATGACGCCCAAGATAAAAGAACAGCTTATGTAACGTATAGGAAAGGTGCTTAGGCTTCTTGTCGGTGAGTTGTCGTGCCGGCATCGCTCTGTCCTCCTTTCACCTGGGAGGCGTAAATCTCCTGATAAATTTTGTCATGCGCAAGCAACGAGGCATGTGTGCCGACAGCGTGAATCCCGCCGTCGTCCATGACAACAATCTGATCCGTATGAATCACCGAGGTCAGTCGCTGCGCAATGATGATCTTCGTCACATGGTCGAGTCGCGACAAAGCGGTTCGAATCTCCTGTTCCGTCGCGGTATCCACCGCGCTGGTGGAATCGTCAAAAATCAACACTTTCGGCTTTTTTAGCAACGTACGCGCAATACAAAGCCGCTGTTTTTGCCCGCCCGACAGATTGACGCCGCCCTGCCCCAGATCGGTATCCAGCCCCATCGGCATGCGACGCAAAAATTCCTCTGCACACGCCATGCGGCATGCTTCCCACAACGTTTCATCATCGGCATCGGGGTTGCCCCACAACAAATTTTCCCGGACTGTACCGGAAAACAAAACATTTTTTTGTAACACAATGCCGATCGCTTCACGCAACGCATACAAGTTATATTCTTTGACATCATATCCGCCGACCATAACCGTCCCGGATGTGGCATCATATAAACGCGGAATCAGCTGCACAAGCGTACTTTTTGCCGAACCCGTTCCCCCCAAGATCCCCACCGTTTGTCCGGAAGATATTTTCAAATTGACATGGGACAACGCATATTGCTGTGCCTCGGTATTGTACTTAAACGAAACATCTTTCAATTCAACGCAGCCGTTTTCCACTTCTTTTCTGCCATGCTGCGGCGAAGAAAGAACGATGGGTTCATCCAGTACCTCTACAATACGATGTGCGCTGGCCAAAGAGCGCGTCAACAGCAAAAACACGTTGGAAATCATCATCATGGCGTTCAAAATTTGGAACACATAGGTCAAAAAACCCGTCAGATCGCCTACCGACAGCGTATCACTTAAAATCATATTGCCGCCAAACCACATGATAAAAATAATTGCGCTGTACAAAATCAGCTGAAACACAGGCATATTCAACATCGCATATCGAAAGGTATTGCGACTGGTTTCCATAAATTCTTCGTTGACCCGGGCAAACTTTTCTTTCTCATACGCGCCGCGCACAAACGCTTTGACCGCACGAATGGCAACAAGTCCTTCCTGCACCGTGTTATTCAAACGATCTACGACACGCTGCAACCGCTGATACATCGGTGCAATCTTTCGAACGATCCAAAACAGCGCCGCGCCAAGAATCGGGGCGCAAATGATAAACACCAGAGACAAACGCGGATTCATCCAAAAGGACAATGCGACACCAAGTACCAACAACACCGGTCCTCTGACCATCGGACGAAAACCGCCGTTGATGGCATTTTGCAAAACGGTGACATCAGTGGTCATGCGTGTCACCAAAGATGATATCTCAAACCGATCCAGATTGGAAAAGGCGTATTTTTGTACGCATGTATACTGCGCCTCCCGCAATTGTGCGCCCCATCCATAGGACGCACGTGCAGCAAACCGCGCATACAACAATCCGGTAATGAGTGCCAAAGCAGCACAAATCCCCATTTGTATCCCTTTATGTAAAATATAACTCAGATCATGGTTTGCCACGCCGACATCGATCAAATCAGCCATCAAAATTGGAATAACCAATTCAAATGCGGTCTCCACCATCACCAACAGCGCACCAAATATCAGGTCCTTTCGATAAGGCCCCAAATATTGCAACAATCGTTTCAAATCCCGCACATGACTCACCCCTCTCTTTGTTTGGTTGTTTGTAAATCCATATCTGATGTGGAAGAATGCACATGTTGCGAACACATCTGTTTTGGCGACATACGTAAATTCTGATAAGCACGTGCAAGATAAGCGGCAAATTGTTCTCGTTCAGATTCATCAAAATCATACAGCATTTGCTGTTCCAACGATGCACAATGTGCCACCCACTGTTGATGTGCCATCCTCCCCTTTTCGGTCAGCTCAATCAAATTGCTGCGCCGACTTTCCGCATCGGTTGTTCGAGTAACAAATCCACCTTTTTCCAATGTGTCGATCATACGGGAAACAGCGGCGCCGTCAATTTCAAAAAAGTCAGCGAATTCACGTTGGCGACATGGCATATGCTCTGACAAATAAGCCAAAAGTTTTGGCTGCCCCACTTCCAGCCCAATTTCACCAAGTTGGGGACGCAAATAGTTGCGTTGTGCATGGAATACACGATAAATCAGCAGATGAAATGTTGGCTTCATCCAAGGTTTCCTCCTTAATAAATTTAATAAATAAAATGCACCGCGGCATGGTACAAAAAGGACGAAGTACGACCTTTTAGACAAAAAACAAAAAGGAGACATACCGTGTCTGATATACACACAACAAACAAAGCAGCGCACATTCCGCATCGATGTTGATTCCGTCTATGTACGATGTGAATCGATGGATATGGCACCCGTTTAATCGAAACATTGACTTGTCAACGATTGATACAGTCAATTATATCAAAAATGAAAAATATGTCAATACCTCTAAACTTTTACACATCATAGACCCTAATATCATAGAATTTATGATTTGAACAAGCGACAAAGAAACATGCTTTTCATGTAATGTTTTTGAAAAAATGATCGCGTCAAAACAAAGCGTAAAACGTGCCAAAAAAATATAAAATTTGCCGTTACAAACAAAATTTGGAAAAAAACAGCCGGTTTCATTCCATCATTTCTCAATCGATCCATGTTCTTCTTTTGCCGTTTATATTTACAGCTTGCCACGACGGTAATCGTGTGTTATGATTCTTCACGGCCGGGAAATTGTTTCACAATATCGGCTGATTTACCCCCACAAAACAAAGGAGGCAAACCGATGAAAAAACGTTTTTTGAGCGGCGCGTTGGCAGGATTGCTCATGCTGCTGCAACTCTCTGTCGCAGCAACGACAGGGACACAACCAAAAGAGACATTTGAGCCGGACCGAGGAGTTCTCACCGACATTACCATAGACGAACATACATTTGAAGATGAAATTTTTCGAAATTTTCTCCGCAATGAAAGCCAGTTGAATGGGATTGGCGCAGATGGCATTCTGACGCAAGAAGAACGCTCGCAGGTAAAAGAACTGAATGTTTCGGGCCTTGGAATTTCAAGCTTAGACGGCATTGAAGTGTTTGAAGCGTTAGAAAAACTTGACTGTTCTTATAACCAATTGCAAACATTGGATGTATCTCAAAACGTACAATTAAAAACGCTGAATTGTGCCAACAATGATCTCTCCGCGCTATCACTGGAAAATCTGACAAAATTGGAGAGCTTAAATTGCAAATTCAATCAATTGCAGACCCTGGATGTATCACAAAAAGAACATCTCCGCACGCTGAATGCAGAATTCAATCGCATGGAACAAATAAATCTGACGGGAGATATCAACTTAGAATGGTTGAGCGTGAGTTATAATCTTTTGACCACATTAGATGTGTCAACCAATACAGGGATCAAAATCCTTCATGCATTTGATAACCGTCTCACCTCCCTCGATGTGCAAACACTTTCTCATTTGGAATATTTGAATGTCGGAACCAATCAACTGAAAACGTTAGATTTGAGCCAAAACAATCAATTTGCTGCCGGCAGCACCGGTTTTCATGCAAGCAACAACTTGCTGGAAAAAATCATTTTTCCCACACAGGCAGGACTGCAGATTGACCCCGGTGCATATGCCGAACAAGATCCGGTCACCGGTTTTGATCGTGTGGAATGGTATCTGGATGAACAACTTTCCAACAAAGTAACAGAAACACTGGAGGCACAGGGACAAACGCTTTACGCCAAACGTTTGGCAAACGATTATTTCATCTATTTCTCTGCAAACGGCGGCAATGGTACAATGGATGTACAAAAAGCTGTTTACAATGAAGAATTGTCTCTATCCTCTGTAACTTTTACAAAAACCGGATATCAATTTACAGGTTGGAATACGTTGCCCCGCGGAAATGGAGATGCATACACAGATCAAGAACGTGTGCAAAATCTTTCCGGAAAATACCAAGGCGGAAAAATCACATTGTATGCACAATGGCAACCGATTACCTACACCGTATCGTTTCACAACGGTGCACCTGAGGCGCAAGGACAGATGGATAATCAATCTGCTACCTACAATGAAGATTTGACCCTGGCGCAATGTGCGTTTACATTATCAGATAAAGAATTTGCCGGATGGGCAGATACGCCCGATGGGCCGGTACGGTATGCAAATGGTGCAAATGTGAAAAATCTGACAAGTGAACAAGGCGAAACAGCCGTTTTATATGCCGTATGGAGAACCCCTGTTGAGGAATTGCAAAAACCGTATTTGACCGCATTGGAAGAAGCATTTAACGGTTACCAAAGTACCGATTATACCTCCGAGGATTGGGATACGTTGTCAGGTGCTTATCAAAATGCAGAAACAAAAATTCGTGCTGAATCCGAAGAAGAACAGATGCTGGCACATCAAAACGAAGGAATTGCCGCGATGAAAGCCGTTTTAACCAAAGCACAGCGTGTGGAAGAAATGGTCAACGGATGGAAAAATGCACATCACGATGTATTGCAACAGTTGAATACAGTGGCAGTACAGGAAAGCAATGCTGCACAAGCGGATACCGCAGCAAAAAACGCACTGAATGAAATGGCCGCGGACAACCTCAAACAGTACTCTACATTGACCAAACCGGAAGACCTTGCAGCAGTCGGCAGCGACGCGCTGGATGAAATACAAGCATACACAGAAGATCTGACAGCATACATGACGGTTGCACAATGGATCGTAAATGCACAGGCTGATCTTACTCGTCCCATGCGGGAAGTGACAAGCGAAACCGTTTCGCAATATCAAGCGCTCACAACGCAATTGGGAGAACTAACGGAAAAACAGACCGCACAAATGGACAACGGTGTAAAAACCCGTTTGGAACAGAGATTGGCGCTGTCCATTCAAAAACAAAGTGCCATTGGTGAATTGCAGAGTGTTTACTATTCCATTGATCAAAAGGACTACAGTGAAAACAGTCAGGCAGCACTGAAACAGGCATTGCAAAACGGAATGATGGCTTTGGAAAACAGTGAAACAAAAGAACAAGTGACGCAGAACCTCCAAACAAGCAGCGAAGCACTGCGCAGCATTTCTCCGGATGAGGAAGCACAAGAACCGGAAGGCCCACAAGAACCGGAAGATCCAGAAGATTCAGAAGATACGCTGGAATTGCCCTTTACCGACGTTTCCTCCGACGCGTGGTATTATGACGCCGTCTCTTTCGCATATCAAAATGCACTGTTTGCAGGTATGAGCAAGGATTCATTCGGCGCAGATACAGCAATGACACGCGCCATGTTTATCACCGTTCTTCACCGTCATGCAGGAGAACCGGAAGTACAGAGCGATGAAAGTTTTGTAGATGTAGAACCGGATGAATGGTATACGGATGCCGTTGCTTGGGCCAAACAAAACGGCATTACGGCCGGTATGGATGAAACACATTTTGCCCCCCATGAAAACATCACCAGAGAACAAATGGCCGTGATGCTTTATCGTTATGAAAAAACACCGGAAGTTCACACAGACCTTTCCGCATTCCGCGACGCCGATACAATCAGCGCGTTCGCGGTAGACGCAATGAAATGGGCAGTGGACAATCAGGTGATCAACGGAGTTGAAAAAGACTTGTTGCAGCCGGCAGATGTTGCCACCCGTGCACAAGTTGCGCAGATGATGATGAATTACCTAAAAAAATGAATACCATACAACATCAATTTCCTATCAAAAGATATAACAATCAGACATTTTAAGCCCTGTACATGTGCCCAAATAAAAGACTCAAGCAAGAAAGAAAAAAAAGAAACCCTCGGATCGTTCTGTAAGACGATCCGGGGGGTTCTTTTAGAAAAATATATTGTATTTACATCATGCCGAAAAAAATATCTTCTATATGAATACTCCACAATTGATTAAACACATCGATGAATTTTGACACTTCTTTATCAGTCGGCATTTTTTCTTTTTTTCGTTTGAATATATCAAACATTGCCAATCTGCTCCTATCTCATTTTGATCTTTGAATATGCGTATATCATATTTTCGCGTGAAAAAGTATCGTTTGAAAAATGAGAATATCTTTTTTCTGTATACAAAAAGAGCCCGGAACGCATGCGACGCTCAGACTCTGTCTGGTCGGAGTAGGGAGACTCGAACTCCCGGCCTCAGCATCCCAAATGCCGCGCGCTACCAACTGCGCTATACCCCGGATTTTATATCTTGCTATCGGTTATTCCAACAATACTGCATTATTATATCATTCTTTTCATAAGTTGTCAAGATATGCAATACCGGATATTTGAATCCCTACCCATCTTTTCTTGTAAATGCGCCTACAGAAATCATACGTCTCCCATACGTTAAAAATATGAAAAATCGTACCTTAGCCACAACAGCTTGAATTTTCTTATAAAATGTGCAAACACATTGAAAATTGACCTATGTTATGATATACTTTTTTATAACATCATTGTTTTCAGGGACAAATTTTTAGACACCAACAACAAAACATCGTTGTACCATACATTTCAAACGCCATGAAAACAATCGGAAAGGTTGGGATTTTCGTGCAAAATACCCTATGGATCGGACAAGTTCTCCGCTATGATACAAAACATCAATGTTTTGTGAGTGGCAGTGTTACCGTCTCCGGCGGCCGTATCACGGCACTGGACGCTCCTGCCCCAACAGATGCCGAACGCATCGACGGAGCGGGACAATATCTCATGCCGGGGCTGGTGGATGTACATACACATGGGCGGATCGGATTTGACTTCGACAGCGCCGATGAAAAACAAATGAAAAAGATGTATCGTTCCTATGTATCTGACGGCACAACCACCGTGATTCCTACCATTGCATCAGCGCCCTTTTCACAGATGCTGCAAGCTTTGGAACACATTCGCGCCTGTGGTTGTTTTCCTGCTGCTCATTTAGAGGGAAGATATCTGAGCCCCAAGCGCCGCGGTGCACATCGTGTGGATTTATTGGCCAATCCCGATATTGATGAGCTACACACCCTTTTGGAACATATCACCCCCCTGCCCCTGCACATCACCTTGGCGCCGGAACTGCCCGGGGCAAATGAATTTATTCGTGAAGCGCTTCATCTCGGTGTAACAGTGAGTATGGGCCATTCCGATGCAACATACGAACAGGCACAGACTGCCTTTGCAAACGGTATAAACGCCGCGACACACTTGTGCAACGCGATGGCACCGCTGCATCACCGTGCCCCCGGCAACATATGCGCGGCGTTGTGTGACGATCACATATATACCGAACTGATCTGTGACGGATTGCATGTACATCCGGGTATGGTGCAAATGATACACAAGCTCAAGCCCAGCGACCGCCTGGTACTGATCACCGATTCCATGTCTGCAACGCGCTGCGCGGACGGAAACTATTCTATTGCAGGGATGCCGGTGGTGGTAAAAGACGGCAAAGCGTTGACCGTGGACGGCGCACTGGCAGGCAGCACCATTACCTTGTTGGACGGGCTGAAACATTTGATGGACTTCTGTCACATTCCCTTAGAACAAGCGTTGCCCTGTGCGACCATCAATCCGGCACGCATGTTGGGACTGGATCAAGAGATCGGCAGCATCGAGGTTGGTAAACAGGCAAATTTCCTGCTGTGCAAAGACAACTTTTCAGATATGCAAGTCATTTTGAACGGGCAACGTGTCACGGATGCATGATCAAACACAAGAGCGTTTGATACGCTTGTATTTTCTCACCTGCAAGATATTCAATCAAATCTGAATGGTTCTCGTTGTTCTGTTTTTCTCCCATGTCCGGTGCATATCAACATTGCATAAAGGGGGAAAAACGCGCCGACACTGTGAACAAAGAGGCATATTGCCAACATATAAAGGAGTATCAACCATGAGTCAAAACGAAAAAACACCGTTTTACATCACCACTGCCATCGCCTACGCATCGCGCAAACCGCACATCGGCAACACCTATGAAGCCATCGCGACCGATGCCATTGCGCGTTACAAACGGATGCGCGGATATGATGTAAGGTTTATGACGGGTACCGATGAGCACGGTCAGAAAATCGAGGAATGTGCCAAAGAAAAAGGTGTCTCCCCTCAGGCCTATGTGGACGAGGTGTCGGGAGAGATCAAAAAAATTTGGGACCTGATGAACGTTTCTTATGACCGTTTTATCCGTACCACCGAACCCGAACATGAACGCGTGGTACAGCATATTTTCAAAAAATTGTACAACAAAGGCGACATCTATAAAAACAACTACGAGGGCTGGTACTGCGTGCCTTGTGAATCGTTTTACACGGAAACGCAGGTAGGCGAAGAACATATCTGCCCGGACTGCGGCAGACCGGTCACCAAGACAAAAGAAGAAGCCTATTTCTTCCGGATGAGCGCATATCAGGATCGTTTGTTGCAATACATTGAAGATCACCCGGAATTTATTGAACCGGAGTCCCGCAAAAAAGAGATGATCAATAATTTTCTGAAAACCGGGTTGCAGGATTTGTGCGTTTCCCGTACGTCTTTCACCTGGGGCGTGCCGGTGGACTTTGATCCCAAACATGTGGTATATGTTTGGATCGATGCGCTGTCCAACTATATTACCGGGCTGGGATACGATATTGACACACAAAGTCCGCTGTTTAAAAAATATTGGCCGGCAGATGTTCATGTCATCGGCAAAGACATCATGCGTTTTCACACCATTTACTGGCCGATTATTTTGATGGCACTGGATCTGCCCTTGCCTAAGAAGATTTTCGGTCATCCGTGGTTTTTGTTTGGCAATGACAAAATGAGCAAATCAAAAGGAAACGTTTTATATGCCGACCAACTGGCTTCCCTATTCGGCGTGGACGGTGTGCGTCACTATTGTCTATGTGAAATGCCCTATGCCAACGATGGAAACATTACCATAGACAACATGATTACACGCTACAACACAGATTTGGCAAACAACTTAGGCAATCTGGTGAGCCGCACCATTGCCATGACAAAAAAATATTTCAACGGTGTTGTCCCCGCTCCTACATCTGAAACGACGTTGGATTTATCTCTGCAAGACACGTGCTGCAATTGTCGCGATGAAATGTTTGCCGCCATGGACAATTATCATGTGGCTGACGCAGAAGAAGCCGTCTTTGCGCTCTTCCGCCGCGCCAACAAATATATTGACGAAACGACTCCTTGGGCATTGGCAAAAGATCCGGAACAACAAACACGGCTTGGTACCGTGCTTTACAACCTATTGGAAGCTATTCGTTTCGGCGCGACCATTCTTTCGCCGTTCCTGCCCGCTACCGCTGAGCAGATCTTGACCCAACTGGGTACCACACAGACAGAGGCAATCTGGGGCAAACTGGAACCGAACACGGTATTAAACGGCGGTGCGGCGCTCTTTGCGCGCATCAATGCGGATGAGTTATATCAGGCACTGGACCTGACAAATGAGCATACAAAAGAGAATCCGGAACAAACAACTGCAACCACAAACAAAACCGGCGACTCCGCTGGTACCAAAAAGGGCGATGGGGCGCAGATACCGGGCGTGGTGTCTATCTCTGAAATCACCTACGATGATTTTATGCGCGTGGAATTGCGCACCGCACAAGTGGTTGCATGCAAGCCCGTTCCAAAAGCTGACAAGCTCTTAAAGCTTCAGCTTGATTTGGGATACGAACAACGGCAAGTCGTTTCCGGGATCGCTGCATTTTACAAACCGGAAGATATGGTGGGCAAAAAAGTAATTGTGGTATGCAATCTTGCGCCGCGAAAATTACGCGGGGAAGTTTCCAACGGCATGATCCTTGCCAGCGGAGAAGAACAGATACGGGTAGTATTTCTCTCTGACGACACACCGCTGGGAGAACGCGTCAGATGAGTGTCAACACATTGGCAACCGTGAGAGACGGCTTTTTTGACACACATGCACACTACAACGACCCACGCATGCGGGAAACATTTGGCGATGTGGATGCATGGATCAAACATCTGCTGGATGAAAATGTGGCTTATATTTTGAATGCCGCAACCGATCTGCAAACAGCTGCAGAGTGCCTGTCTCTTGCCGAAAAATTTGCTCCTCTGTATGCAGCCGTCGGCATTCATCCCTCAGACGCAGGTGCACAAAAGCAATCGATGCAAGAAGTCCTTTCGTGTGTCAGACAACTGCTTGCACATCCCAAAGCCGTGGCGGTGGGAGAAATCGGACTGGATTATCACTATGACGACACCCCGCGCGATCTGCAACGGGAATGGTTTGATGCACAGCTCTCCTTGTCCGTTGCGCAAAACATGCCTGTAGTGATTCACGACCGGGAAGCACACGGCGATATGATGGACATGCTTTGGGCACACAAAGATGTGCGCGGTGTGATGCACTCGTATTCCGGAAGCGTGGAAATGGCAAAAGTACTGTTGCGCCGCGATTTTTACATCTCGTTTTCCGGCGTGGTTACGTTCAAAAATGCTGCAAAGCTATTGGATGCGGTACGATATGTTCCGTTGTCCCGTATGCTGATCGAAACAGACTGCCCATATCTATCCCCCGTTCCTATGCGCGGCAAATGCAATCACAGCGGCTATCTTTCCTACACCGCCGCCGCCATTGCACAAATCAAGCAAACAGATGTACAAACCGTCATGCAGATAACAAAAGAGAATGCGTTTCAATGCTTTGGTATCACACCGAGTAACGATTGATCCTTTGATACTCACCCGCCAACATTTCTCAACGAATAAACAAACAAGGCCGGACAGAAAATTCTGCCCGGCCTTGTTGTTCTGTATACAATGTTATTTGTGCCACAAACAACGGAATATTCGATAAAATTTCGCTTGCGCCCGGTGCTTACTGCTTTGGCGCGTTGTCTCCCGTCATTTTTTCCTGTTTGATCTTGTGGTCAATGACATGTCTGCGTGCAAGTTCCTGTGTGATATCATCCAGAGAGATTCCCGCCTGCACCATGAGCACCATGACATGATAAGCCAGATCGGCGATCTCATAAATCGTTTCCGCATGATCCTGCGCTTTGGCAGCGATGATGACCTCGGTGCACTCTTCGCCGACTTTTTTCAAAATCTTATCCAATCCTTTTTCAAACAGATAGGTGGTATAAGAGCCCTCTTTCTTTTCTGTCTTTCTTCCCCGGATCAATTCCATTAACCCGGCATAGGAAAATGTTTGATGTGTATTGTTTTCCACTGTTTCTTGCTCATTTTCCCATACACGGTCCACAAAGCAAGAAGTCGTTCCTTTATGACAAGCCGGGCCGTCACAGCGTACCAGGACCGTCAAAGCATCGCGATCACAATCCGCAAAAATTTCAACCACATGCTGATAATTGCCGGAAGTCTCTCCTTTGAGCCACAACTCTTTGCGGGAACGGCTCCAAAAACATGTCAGACCTTTTTGCATCGTAATCTGAAGGCTCTCCCGATTCATATATGCGACAGTTAACACCTGTTTGGTGTCTGCATCCTGCACCACAGCAGGAATCAATCCATTTTCATCAAACTGCAACGTATCAATATTCAGCATTTGTTTATTCTCCTGATTTCATATGATTGTGATTTCGCTTGATTCACACGTATTTTATACAACGGTTTTTTCTTTTTGCAACAACCGCATGGGTATTCCATGCTGTGCAAGCATCGTTTTCAACTCACACAAATCTACTGTTCCAAAATGAAAAATAGATGCAGCCAATCCCGCATCAACCTGCGGTACTTGCTCAAACAATTCCAAAAAATCCGCAGCACTGCCGGCACCGCCCGATGCAATGACCGGAACATTGAACGCATCACACACGAGTTTGAGCAACGGCAAATCAAATCCTTGTCTGACCCCGTCGGTATCCATGCTATTGACAACGACCTCTCCGGCACCCATTTCCACCCCTTGATGGATCCATGCAATTGCTTCTTTGCCCGTATCCTCTCTGCCGCCACGCGCAAACACATGGTATTCCTCCCCCACGCGTTTGATATCCGCCGAGAGCACAACGCACTGATCCCCGTAGCGTTTGGCAGCCTCTGCAATTAAATTGGGGTGGTCAATGGCACCGGAATTGACGCTGACCTTATCAGCGCCGCTGTTCAGCACCCGCTCAAAATCATCCAGTGTGCGGATACCGCCGCCCACGGTGAGCGGAATAAAAACGCGACGTGCCGTTTCACATAGAATATCGGTGAAAATGCCACGCCCCTCCGCGGAGGCTGTGATATCGTAAAAGACCAGCTCATCTGCTCCGGCTTGACTGTAATATTGTGCCAATTGCACCGGAGAAGCGACGTCTTTGAGTCCTGCAAATTGCACACCTTTGACCACACGTCCGTCTTTCACATCCAGACAGGGAATAATGCGTTTGGTGATCATATTTGGTCCCCCGTATCCTCTTGCGCGGCCGCAATGGCCGCTTTTAATTCTACATCGCCTGTATATAAGGCCTTGCCAACGATCGCGCCGAACAACCCCATCTCGCGTAGTGCTGAAATATCTGCAAGGGTACTCACGCCGCCGGATGCAACAAGGTCAACATGGGGAAAGCGTGTACGCATCGTCTGATACAAGGTACGATTGGTTCCCTGCATGGCACCATCGCGGGAAATATCGGTACAAATCATACCACCGGCCCCCCGTTGCACCATCTCTTCACAAAAGTCCATACATGTCCGCCCACTGAGTGTCTGCCAGCCGTTCACAGCAACCACGCCGTCTTTGACATCCACCCCAACCGCCACATGTTCTGAACCATACTGTTGGGAGAGTATGTGGACAAGATCCGGGTTTTCCACGGCCGCTGTGCCTAAAATCACGCGCCACACGCCTGCCTGTAAATATCGCTGTGCGGTGTCGACATCCCGAATACCTCCGCCGATTTCCACGCGCATGGGTACCTGTTTTGCGATTGTTTCAACAATATCAAAGTTTGGAGTCGTACCGTCCTTTGCTCCCTGCAAATCCACCAGATGTAAATACTTTGCGCCGCACTGTGCAAAGGAAGCGGCATATGCGGCAGGATCGTCAGAATAAACGGTCATCTGCGTATAATCGCCACGCAGCAACCGCACCACCTTGCCCTCAAACAAATCAATGGCGGGAAAAATGTACATGTTCTCTTTCCTCGTTTATATCACGGTTGTTTCTCTGTATGCAATCAAAATTTGTTTCATCCGAATCGTTATTTGCCAGCGTTATGGCAAAATGCCCGCAAAATACGAAGACCCACGTCGCCGCTCTTTTCCGGGTGAAACTGTGTACCATATACATGATGGCGCTCGACTGCCGCGGTCAGCATGGCACCGTATTCATCCACCGCACTGACAAACGGCACACAGTTTGTTGCATGATAGGAATGGACAAAGTAAACGTATTCTCCCGCTTCCACCTGTGCAAACAACGCGCTTTTCGGGCGGTTGGCAGGAAATTGTAACGCATTCCAGCCGATTTGCGGGATTTTATAGGTTGCCGGAATGACCTCAGCGATGGGACGCACTTCTCCGGGAATCAATCCCAGTCCTGCATGTTCCCCATATTCATAACTCTTTTCCAACAGCAACTGCATACCAAGACAAATACCCAACAACGGCTTTCCTTCTTCCGCCTGTCGGCAAAGCGCCTGTGCCATCCCGCATGCACGCAATTTTTCGGATGCATCTCCAAATGCGCCAACGCCGGGCAGCACGAGATGGGTATACTCCGAAAGCTGCTGCGGCTGTGCCACTGTTTGCGCAAAAACGCCGATTGCCGCAAAAGAGCTTTTGAGAGAAAAAAGGTTGCCCACGCCGTAATCTACAATCCCTACTCGTACCGCCGTTTGCGTTTGTGTATCTGTATTTTCCATTTTCATCTGTCCTGTCGCTCCATGTGTTTGATCCTTTGTTTCTCATCTTGCACGTTGTACGACACCGCGTCAACGGACACGTCATATGTTTTTTCTTCCTCAAAGTATCCCTAAAGTATCCCTTTGGTGGAAGGGATCTCTTCGCGACAAGTTTCATCGATCTTGACCGCATCCTTGAGTGCTCGTCCAAGCGCTTTGAACACCGCCTCAAGCATATGGTGCGTGTTACAGCCGCTGAGCATCTGCACATGCAGTGTGACCCCGGCGCTGCGGGTCAGTGCCAACAAAAATTCTTCTGCCAGCTCGGTATCAAACGTACCGACACATTCCTTGAGTCCGGTCACACGATAACCCAGATACGACCGTCCGCACAGATCCACAGCCAACAGCACCAACGCTTCATCCATGGGCAGCAACTGCTGCGCATAACGGCAAATACCGCGCTTATCACCCAAGGCAGATGCCAAGGCCTCTCCCATGCAGATACCAATATCCTCTACAGTATGGTGAAAGTCCACCTCGGTATCCCCTTTGCAAGAAAGGGACAAATCAAACCGACCATGCCGGGTAAACAGTGTCAGCATATGATCCAAAAATCCACATCCGCTTTCAATCTGTGCCTGCCCTGTTCCATCCAAATTCAGCGTCAAAGAAATGTCCGTTTCATTTGTGGTTCGTTTGATGGTTTTGGTTCTCATCGTTGCACCTCCTGTAAAATCTCACGGGTATGCTTCAAAAAACATTCCATTTGCTCCGCACTTCCCACCGTAATACGATTATAGTTTGCGATACGAGGAGACGTAAAATGCCGTATCAGGACACCGCGCGCTTTGAGTGCTTCATACAGGTCTTTTCCAGAAATTGCATCACTTTGAGCAAACAGAAAATTGGCACGTGAATCCGTCACTTCGAACCCCAATGCACGCAACGCCTGCGCCGTTTGCTGCCGTGTTTGCACGATCTGTTCACAGCGCCTTGTATAATACGCGTTGTCTTGTATGGCGGCCAAACCTGCAGCACTGGTCATGCGATTGATATTATATGGGGTGGTAGAATAGCGTATGCGCTCCAGATCCTGAATCAATGCGGGATTACCCAGCGCAAAACCAAGCCGTGCCCCCGCCAAACAACGTGACTTGGAACATGTTTGCACCACCAAAAGATTGTCATATCTCTCCACCATCGGTGCCATACTCTGTGCGCCAAAGTCAACATATGCCTCGTCAATCACAACCACATGATCTCGATTTTCCTCCAACACATGACACAATGTATCAACGGACAAACATAACCCGGTGGGTGCATTGGGATTGGCAATGACAATCATTTTTCCCAGATGCGCATATGCACCGGGATCCAAAGTGAAATCAGCTTTCAGCGGTATCTCTTGTGCGTGCAGTCCCAACAACGATGCAAATACCGTATAAAAACCATAGGTGATGTCCGGAAATGCTACCCCGTGTTCGCCAAATGCGAAAAATGCAAAGTACAACGCTTCATCCGAACCGTTTGTCACGCAAATATGTTGTGGGGATAGGTCGTACAACGATGCAATTGCCCGCTTGAGTGCGGTATTTTGCGGATCGGGATAGCGGGGCAACTGGGATGCCAGCGTTTCATTCACCGCCTGCAAAACACCGGGAGAGGGTGGATAAGGAGATTCATTGGTATTGAGTTTCACATATGTCATGTCCTGTGGCTGCTCACCGGGTACATATGCCTGCAACGTCTGCAACCGTGATTGTAAAAAACGACTCATGGCGCTCACTCCTCTTCCAAACGTACCAAAGCGCTGCGCGCATGTGCCCCCAGCCCTTCCTGTGTTGCAAAGGCTGCTACCTGTCTTGCGACCTTACCCAGTGCCTGTTTTGTATAATACGTATACTGCGTTTTTTTCACAAAGTCGTCCACAGACAACGGGCTGGAAAACCGAGCCGTACCGGACGTGGGCAAGGTGTGATTGGGACCTGCAAAATAATCGCCGAGAGCCTCGGGGCAATATTTTCCCATAAAGACGGATCCGGCATTCACAATCCGATCCAGATAAGCAAACGGATCATCCACACAAAGTTCCAAATGCTCCGGTGCAATTTCATTGGCAATGGCAATGGCTTGGTTGAGATCGCTTGTCAGGATAATCTTTCCGTTGTTTTCGATGCTCGCGCGTGCAATTTCTTCTCGTGCAAGTTTTTGCAACTGCACTTCCAGTTCCTCTGCGACCGCTTGCGCCAACGTCTCAGAATCGGTCACCAATACCGCAGAAGCATTCTTGTCATGTTCTGCCTGGCTGAGCAAATCCGCCGCCAGATTACGCGCTGAACAGCTGCCGTCCGCTACAATCAAAATCTCACTGGGTCCCGCAATCATATCAATGGCGACTTGTCCGTATACCTGTCGTTTCGCCTCCGCCACAAATGCGTTGCCCGGACCGACGATCTTATCCACCTGGGGCACGCTCTGGGTACCGTAAGCCAGTGCCGCAATTGCCTGCGCGCCGCCGATTTTATAAATTTCATCCACCCCGGCAACCTTTGCCGCCGCCAAAATGGCAGGGTTGACACGGCCGTCTTTCCCGGGCGGGGTGACCATGACCAGTTTTTGACATCCTGCAATTTTTGCCGGAATTGCATCCATGAGCACGGTGGACGGATATGCCGCCGTACCGCCGGGCACATATAATCCTACCCGCGCAATGGGAATCACCTTCTGCCCCATTACAACACCGGGTTTGTCCGCAATGATAAAACTGTTTCGAACTTGCTTTTCATGAAACGCACGAATGTTTTCTGCCGCCTGTTCCAAAATTTCCGTGAATGCCGGATCCGATCCCCAGCCGGCCATGATTTCCGTCTCATCCACACGCAGAGAGGAAAGATCAACTCCGTCAAAACGCCTTGTATACTCCAACAACGCCGCGTCTCCCCGTGCACGAACTTCTTCAATGATCTGATGCACCGTCTCTGTGACATTGTCACCCATCTGTGCACGTGCAAAAATCTGTGCGGCGGAAACTTCCCCATATCGGTAAATGCGAATCATTTCTTCTGCCTCTTTCCTGTCTCTTCGTACCCCATCGGGCACGGTTTTTATTTGTCTTCAGGTTTCTTTCTGTTTTATCTGCTTGTGCTTTTCCAAATGCCGTTGTTTATGCCGGCGTGGTATAAACAAAAAGCGTTATTTTTCTGCTGATGCTTTTTGTTGCACACACGTATGCAACGCCGTCGCCACTTGTCTGATCTGTTCCATCTTAAACCGGAACGATGCGTGATTGGCAATCAATCGGGCGCTAATGGGAACAATGGTCTCCAATTCTACGAGATCATTTTCCCGCAATGTGGTTCCTGTCTCCACAATGTCCACAATGACATCGCTCAATCCCAAAATCGGCGCCAATTCGATGGATCCATTCAATTTGATAATGTCAATATTACGACATTGTTTTTGATAATAGGTACGTGCAATATTCGGAAATTTGGTGGCGACGCGCAGCGTTTTCTGGCGATGATCGCGAAAACCACGTTTTCCTGCCACTGCCATGCGGCATTTTCCGATCTGCAAATCTAACAATTCATAGATCTCCGGACTATATTCCAACAAAATGTCCTTGCCGGCTACCCCCAGATCTGCAGCACCACGTTCCACGTAAATTGCCACATCGGACGGTTTGACCCAAAAATAGCGAATGCCGTTTTCCTGATTTTCAAAAATCAATTTGCGGTTGTTCTCATGAATCGCGGGGCAGTCATATCCGGATGCTTCAAACATGGCGTATACCTTTTCTCCCAAACGCCCCTTGGGCAGTGCTACGCTGATCATTTCGTTTCTCCCCCGTTTGCTTGTACCAGATTGTTTTCCGTCATGCATATTTCTGTGCCAAATGTCCATTTTTCCGGACGTTTTATTGCGGCAAATACCGTTTTCCCCTCCGCACGCAGCGCTTGTGCGCGTTTCGCGACCATTGCGGGTGAAACCGTATTGTCATACTGCAAAAATACGTCAAAGTCGTTACTATCCACACCAGTTTCCAGATATTCCAACGTGTCCAAATATACAGCAAAACCGATTGCCCCGCCGCGCTTGTTCATCCGCGCAAGCAATTTGTCATATCTGCCGCCCGAAAGCACCGCCTGCGGCACACCGTTGACAAATCCCTGAAACACGACGCCGGTATAATAACGACTGTCGTTGATAACAGAAAAATCGATCTGTATTTCTTTTTCCACACCTGCCGCATGCAACTGCTGTACCATCTCACCCAATTCTTCTGCGGTCGCGCGCCACACGCCGCCACGCTGCCGCATTTGCTCCAGCACAGGTGACGCCTCGCCATAGAGATCGATCAAGGCACATACCGGTTCCGTATCCCACTGCCGTTCCAAACAGATCTGGCGCGCCTCATGACGATTTTTCTCACCAATACAGCGAAGCAATGCTTCCGCCCCGGCGCCATGTGCACCGCACTGCTCGAGTACCACACCAATCAATCCCATATGTGACAGATTGAGCACAAATTGATCCGAGATGGTATGCAAACTTTGACATGCCAGCGTAACCACCTCGCCCTGTAAATATGCGTCAATATCGCCGATACATTCCAGTCCCACCTGCATAATTTCACAGAATGCATGTGTACTGCGATCTTGGCGATAAACATTTTCGTTGTAGTAAACCTTTTGCACACCTGTCTCTTCCCGATAGTTACGCACAATAGACAATGTGACGTCGGGTTTGAGTGCCATGAGTCTGCCGTCCGTATCTGTAAATGTAATCACGTTTCCACTGATCAGAAATTCTTTATTTTCCGCATACAGGTCATACTCTTCAAATTTACTCATCTGATACCGACTGTATCCTGCGGCATGATACCATTGCTGCATACGCAGTGCGGCAATCTCTTCTCTTCTCATCACAGAAAAAAGTGAATCTGTTCCCACGTGTTGTTCCTGTGTCCCTTGCATATATTTCTCCGTTTCGTATTCATAGATCAAAAGAAAGGTGCGTATCTCCACGCCCGATTGCCCCTGGCTGTTCTTCCTTATGTCTCATGCTGCATGTTGTGACGGTAGCTGCCCCACTTGGCGAAAGACAAGTTATCCCAATCAAAACATCCGCACAACACATACCGAAAACCCTTGTTTATCTTCGTGGTATATTGTTTCAGAGGTTACAACCAGGCCATTGCTTCTCCCTTTTTGGTTCATGGACGCTTACACATGTTTGTCTTCATTTGCATCCAGTTCTTGCCCCGGTACTCCAGCTTTGCCTGTCTTTGCGGCATTCGTTTTCTTTGGGTCCGTCTGTCCATTCATACGCTGCAATACAGTCAAATATCCATCTTTGCCATAATGTAAGCAACGGCGCACGCGACTGATGGTCGCCGTACTCATCCCCGTTTTCTCGGATACACTGACATAATTTTCCCCCGCGTACAACAACCGTGCCGCGTGAAAACGCTGTACCATATCCATCACTTCGTTAATCGTGCAAAGATCTTCCAAAAAATGTTCGCACTCATCCGCTGTTTTCAAAGACAAAATCGCCTCATACAGCGCCTGTGCATCCTGTCCGTATTGTTTGTTCATACATCTTCCATCCCATCTGCCGCAAGTGCGGTATATTGTTCCGTTTACTCATCGTCTGCCGTTCTACGATTGTGATCGGTCATTTCTGTATTCATATGGCAAAACGTTGTTTTTTTGATCGGTTTGTTTCTTCCATTTATGCAGGTCATGAATCTGTCGCAACGCTTTATCGCTTTAACGAACTAAAGCAATTATATCATCTTGCTATCCGGTTGTCAATAGCCTTTTCCCGTTGGAAAATGAATGATTTGAAAACAAATAGACAAAAACACCCAAACAACACACAAAAGAAACCGCGCCTGTGAACATATACATGTTCACAGGCGCAATATCAATATTGCTCCAAAAACATCTTTCCACTTTCAAAAAGGAATCTTCACAATCAAAAATATATCTCTATTGATCACAAACGTAAAAAACATTTGGTATGACATCCAATGATATAAGTTATGCACGTTTCTTGCTGTGACGCTGCACCAATTTCACCAATTCCACAATCGGTATGACCAACACGCCAAGTGCCGCCGCCACCAGATATTCCTGCCACTCCACCGTTTCAAAGTCAAATGCTTGCGCCAAAAACGGCACCTCACATACCACCGTCGTAGCCAAAAGAGAAAGAATGGCAGCGCCATACAAAAACTTATTTTGCGTAGAAAGTGTAAATATACTTTGCCGTTGCGAACGCATGTTGAGACTGTGGAAAATCTCAGCCATGGACATGGTCAAAAATGCCATCGTCATACCGTGCGTACTGTCTCCCAAGTGCCAATTTCCCGTCTGCATAAAATGACCGACAAAGAACGAAATCAATACAAGAATGGTAACAACAATTCCCTGATAGGCCACATCAAACCCCATGCCGTCTGAAAAAATACCTGCATCGGATTTACGAGGTTTACGGCGCATCACATCCCGTTCTGCTTTTTCCATACCAAGTGCCAATGCAGGGAAACAGTCGGTAACCAGGTTAATCCACAACAAATGTACCGGAAGCAAAACAGTGAACCCCAGCATGGTGGAAATGAAAATACTGAGCACCTCACTCAAATTCGATCCCAGCAAAAACTGAATGGATTTACGAATATTGTCATAAATGCGTCGTCCCTCTTCCACGGCGCCCACAATGGTCGCAAAGTTGTCGTCGGCCAGCACCATATCCGCGACGTTTTTCGTCACATCCGTACCGGTAATTCCCATACCGACGCCGATATCTGCCGCCTTGATGGAGGGCGCATCATTGACACCGTCTCCGGTCATGGCTGTGACATATCCCGCGTTTTTCCACGCATTGACGATCCGTGTCTTATGCTCCGGCTGCACACGTGCATAGACACTGATGTTTTGGAAGTTCTGGGCAAATGTTGCATCGTCCATATCATCCAGTTGCATACCGCTGACCGCCTGTGCACCATCGCGCAAAATACCAAGCTCTTTGGCAATCGCAACAGCCGTATCAATATGGTCGCCGGTAATCATAATGGGACGAATCCCGGCCTGTCGGCACTGTGCAATCGCATCCTTGACTTCCGGACGAATGGGATCAATCATCCCGCACAAACCAACAAAGCAAAGCGATTGTTCCAAATAGGAAGCAGTGTATTCCTGGGGTTGTGTTTCCCATACACGCTGTGCACACGCCAACACGCGCAGCGCTCTGTCGGCCATTTCTTTGTTGGCCGACATAATCTCTTTTGCATATTCCTCCGTCATCGGAACTGCTTTCCCGTCTTTGAGATAATAGGCACATTTTTGCACAATGACATCCGGCGCGCCTTTTGTATATTGTATATATCCCGTGTTCGTTCGGTGGACGGTAGACATCATTTTTCTGCTCGAATCAAACGGCGCTTCTCCAACGCGTTCCAATTCTTTTTTGAGCGTACGTTTATCCAAACCAAGTTTCTGTGCATATACCACCAACGCCGCCTCCGTCGGCTCGCCAGTAACTTGATCCTGTGCGTCAATTTCCGCATCATTACAAAGTGCCATGGCCTGTGCCAATAATGTTTCATCCTGTCCGAACGTGTCCACAACCGTCATCTTATTCTGTGTGAGCGTTCCGGTTTTATCCGAACAAATGATCTGCGTGCACCCCAGTGTTTCCACCGCCGTCAGTTTTCGAATGATGGCATTGCGCTTGGACATATTGGTCACGCCAATGGAGAGCACCACGGTTACAACCGCTGCCAGTCCTTCCGGAATGGCTGCAACTGCCAAAGAAACCGCTATCATAAACGAATCCAGCACGAAAGAAAAATCAAGGCTCCCGCCAGCCCGAAGTAACTGTACACCAAATACAAGGATACAAATACCAAGCACCAACCATGTCAGAATTTTGGACAACTGATTGAGCTTTTTTTGCAGAGGTGTTGCACTGTCTGTGGTCTGCTGCAATGCATGCGCAATCTTTCCCATTTCGGTATCCATACCGGTTGCGGTCACCACAGCCCTTCCCCGGCCATATACCACGGTGCTGCCCATATAAAGCATATTTTTCCGATCGCCCAGAGGAATGTCTTTCGCACCGTCTTCCAAATTGATCAAATCAATAAATTTCGTCACGGGAACCGACTCGCCGGTCAATGCCGCTTCTTCCGCCTGTAAACTGGCACTTTCCAGTACGCGTGCATCGGCTGGAACCGCATCTCCCGCTTCCAACAAAATCACGTCACCTACCACCAAATCTTCGCTGTGAATGACTTGCACCTGGCCGTCACGCAACACCTTAGAGGTGGCAGCTGACATCTCCTGCAACGCTTCGATGGCCTTTTCCGCCTTACTTTCCTGGTAAACGCCAAGCACTGCGTTAATGATAACCACAGCAAGAATAATGATAACATCCGTAAAGCTATCATTTTCCACCACGGCCAGCACACCGCTGATGAACGCAGCAATCAAAAGAATGATAATCATTGGATCGGCAATCTGTTCCAAAAATCTGCGCAGCAACGACTTGCCCTTGGCAGCTTCCAAGCGATTTTTCCCGTTTTGCTCCAGTCTCATTTCTGCCTCTTGCTGCGTGAGACCTGCAGCGTCGCTATGCAATTCTTCTAAAACCGCCTCTTTTGCACTGCAATAAAATTTCATATTTCACACTCCTTTTTATATTCGTGTCGGACACCCATCTAATCTTGTGGGTTTCATGCCCACATACATACCATAAAAGTATAAACCAAAAACAAAAATGATCTCCCATCGAAATGTAACAACAAACCGGTCATGAAGCAGACCGCTTCCATATGTATTTTATCCCAAAATTCCGGTGACAAAAATTTCAATCCCGATCAAAATTAAAATCACCCCACCGAAAATTCGCGCTTTATCCGAAAGCTTTTCACCAAACTTTTTACCCAGCAAGCATCCGCAAAAACACACAACAAAAGTCACAGCCGCTATGATAAGCGCGGCGGCGAGTGCCATGGGAAAACGGTATTCCGCAATGGTAAATCCCACAGATAATGCATCAATCGATGTGGCAATCCCTTGTAAGCAAAGGGAAGCAATGCCGACCCCGGTAAACGTGGATGAATCTTGTGCACAATCACGCTTCACCCCTTCCCGTATCATGCCGCCGCCAATCCACAAAAGCAAACACAGAGCGATCCAAGGAATCCATTTTTCGAACGCCGCAAAGTATTGTACAATGGTATGCACACAAATCCATCCGAGCAGCGGCATCAACGCCTGAAATGCTGCAAATACACCGGCAATCCCACACATTTTTCTCTTTTTCATGTGCGGTTCTCGCAATGCGTTTGCCACGGAGACAGAAAATGCATCCATTGTCAGTCCCACGCCAAGCAAAAAACTGTTACAAAAAAACATCAAATTCCATGCCATGATCCAATCGCCCCCGATGTCAAGCGCAAAATCAGAACCCCCGAAAAGGGAATATAAAAGGAAAAGACCCAGGTATCAACAAAGAGCCATACACGGGTCTGATCAATACAAACAGAACCGTCGAACGCTCTCTATCAATACATGAGTCTCGCAATTTAAAACAAGCCAGGTCGTATACGACCAGAATGTTGACTTGCTACGCATCCATAGCGCTTGCTACTCCCTCACGGGATATTGTGGTGATTATATCATGTTGTTGATACAAAGTCAAGCAATTTGTAAAAATAAATGCAGATAATATCGTCTTTTCCAAATATGGGAACAACGGCAAAAAAGAAAATTCCCTCTTGACAAAATCAAATGTGTGGTGTAAAATGAAAAAAATAAAACATTGCAAAACAAAACCGATGAACGGGAATAGTACGTATTGTTTGTTTGTCACAGAGAGCCGCGGCAACATGGTGCAAGCCCGGTACAAAACGCAGTACTGAATGGACCCGTGAGGGCAAACCGAACCGCAGTGAACAGATGACGCTGGTTATTTTTTGCTGCATAGTAGGGGAGACGGGAACGACCGTTATATCAAACGAGCATCATTGCCGTGTGGAACACATGTGCCGTGATGAAATTTAGGTGGCACCGCGAGGCTGTAACATTGCGCTTTCGTCCTAATGATGGGACGGAAGCGTTTTTTGTTTTTCTCGCTTTCCACAAATCATTTTACGATACCAAAAGAAAGGACAGGTAAGACCAAATGAAAATGGATCCAAACATCCCTTACAAAACCTATTTGGAAGAAAGCGAGCTGCCACAAGCATGGTACAACCTGCGTGCGGATATGAAAAACAAGCCCGCGCCTCTGCTCAATCCCGCGACACTTGAACCCATGACTGCCAAAGATCTGGCGCCGGTGTTCTGCGATGAACTGGTTCGTCAGGAATTGGATAACGACACCGCACTTTTCCCCATTCCGCAACCAATTCTCGACTTTTATAAGATGTATCGTCCCTCCCCGCTGGTACGTGCATATTTTCTGGAACAAGCACTGCAAACGCCGGCAAAAATTTATTATAAATTTGAGGGCAATAACACCTCCGGCAGTCACAAGCTCAACAGCGCGATTGCACAGGCATATTATGCAAAAGAACAGGGCCTCAAAGGTGTGACAACGGAAACGGGCGCCGGTCAATGGGGAACTGCACTTTCTATGGCATGTGCATTCTTCGGACTGGACTGTAAAGTCTTCATGGTGAAAGTCTCCTATGAGCAAAAGCCTTTCCGTCGAGAAGTCATGCGCACCTATGGCGCCTCTGTGACACCCTCTCCTTCCGAAACCACAAACGTGGGCAAAAAAATCCTCGCTGCTCATCCCGGTACCTCCGGCAGCTTGGGCTGCGCCATCTCCGAAGCGGTGGAAGTGGCAACAGGATTGGAAGGATATCGTTATGTATTGGGCTCCGTGCTCTCTCAGGTACTGTTGCATCAATCCATCATCGGTCTGGAATCCAAAGCTGCATTGGATAAACTGGGTGTCAAACCGGACATCATCATCGGTTGTGCCGGCGGTGGTTCCAACTTAGGTGGCTTAATTTCTCCGTTTATGGGCGAAAAGCTGCGCGGGGAGAACGACTACCGCTTTATCGCAGTAGAGCCGGCTTCTTGTCCCAGTCTCACACGCGGCAGATATGCTTATGACTACTGTGACACCGGTATGGTTTGTCCGCTGGCAAAGATGTACACCCTCGGTTCCGGTTTTATTCCTTCTCCCAACCACGCCGGAGGTTTGCGCTATCACGGTATGAGCTCTGTACTCTCACAACTCTATGCAGACGGACTGATGGAAGCGGTGAGCGTAGAACAAACCGCCGTGTTCCAAGCAGCGGAAATGTTTGCGCGCGTAGAAGGCACGCTTCCCGCACCGGAAAGCAGCCATGCGATTCGTGTGGCAATTGATGAAGCGCTCAAATGCAAAGAAACCGGAGAAGAAAAAACCATCCTGTTCGGCTTGACAGGTACCGGATATTTTGATATGACTGCATATCAGAAATACAACGATGGCCAAATGACGGATTATATTCCCACAGATGAAGATCTTGCCGTGGGCTTTGCAGGTCTTCCGAACGTGGACAAATAATATTTGCTTGTCATTTCTCAAATTTTCACTGTGATAACCAGTATTGTATTTTGACAAATGCGTTGCCACTGATTAGCCCCATGAAAAAAGCAATGTATCACGTCTTACAAAAACGATCGCTCACAGGAAATATTTGTTATACTTTTATAACATAAACAAATAGCAACAAACAACACCCCCGGCAAACAGTGAATCATCACCGTTTGCCGGGGGTGTTATCATTTCTCCACACGTGTATTATCACGCGTTATTTCACGACAAAATTCACAATTTTTCCCGGAACAAAAATTTCTTTGACGATCTGTTTGTCCGCGAGATGTGCCGCCACATTCGTATCCTTCTTTGCCGCAGCAAACGCATCTTCACGTGTAATATCTTTGGGCAATGAAATCGTACCGCGTAATTTTCCGTTAACTTGTACCGCAAACGTGACTGTTTGGTCAACGGTCTTTTCTTCATCCCATACCGGCCAAGCATGCAGGGACAGCAGTGACGTTTCGCCGAGTTGTTCCCAAATTTCCTCACTTAAATGCGGTGCAAACGGACAGAACAACGTAACAAATGTTTTCAATTCATCACGCGTCAAGCTGCCGTGTGCATAGATCTCATTGATCAACGACATCAACGCAGCAATTGCCGTGTTGAATTTCATATCTTCGATATCCTGGCTGACCTTTTTGATCGTCTTGTGGAAGGAACGCTCCAGTTCCGGCGTGACGCCCTCACCTTTCACCAGTTCCAGCAGTCCCGCCGTACGCTCCAAAAACCGTTTGCAACCACGGATGGAATCCTGGGACCAAGGCGCGCTCTTTTCAAAATCACCGATAAACATCTCATACAAGCGCAGCGTATCCGCACCATATTGATCCACAATTTCATCGGGATTGACCACGTTGCCGCGCGATTTGGACATTTTTTCGCCGTTCTCACCCAAAATCATTCCATGAGAAGTGCGCTTTCGATATGGCTCTTTGGTGGGTACAACACCGATATCATATAAAAATTTAGACCAGAAACGAGAATACAGCACGTGCAGAGTTGTATGCTCCATACCGCCGTTATACCAATCGACCGGCATCCAATATTCCAGCGCTTCACGAGATGCCAATTCTTTGTCATTGTGCGGATCACAATAACGCAAAAAGTACCAGGAAGAACCTGCCCACTGCGGCATGGTATCTGTCTCCCGTTTCGCATCCCCGCCGCAGCGCGGACATTTACAGTTGACCCAATCCGTCATTTTGGACAGCGGAGACTCTCCTGTATCCGTGGGTTTATAGCTCTCCACTTCCGGCAGCTCCAGCGGCAGATCCTTTTCATCCAAAGGCACCCAGCCACATTTGGGACATTGCACCAACGGAATCGGCTCGCCCCAATATCTCTGACGAGAGAACACCCAGTCACGCAACTTGTAATTGACTTTCTGCCGCCCCACACCTTTTTGTGTGAGCCAGTCAATCATCTTCTGCTTTGCCTGAGCCACCTGCAGTCCATCCAAAAAGCCGGAATTGCACAGTGTGCCGCTCTCCACATCGGTATATGCCTCTGCCTGTACATCGCCGCCTGCGACCACCTGCACGATAGGAAGATCAAATCTCTTGGCAAATTCCCAGTCGCGTGTGTCATGCGCGGGCACCGCCATAATGGCGCCCGTACCGTACGTTGCCAAAACATAATCAGAAACAAAGATCGGAATCTGTTTGCCATTGACGGGATTTTGTGCGGTAACCCCTTGGAGACGCACGCCCGTTTTTTCCTTTACTACTTCGGTACGTTCAAAGTCAGACTTTTTCGCAGCTGCTTCACGATAAGCAACCACCTCATCGTAATTGGTCAACTGCTCCCGCCAACGTTCAATCAGCGCATGTTCCGGTGCAATGACCATATAGGTAGCGCCGAAGAGTGTATCCGGACGTGTGGTATACACCGTGATTTTATCACCCGTGCTTGCCGTAAAATCAACCTCGGCGCCCGTGGAACGGCCGATCCAATTCTTTTGCTGCGTTTTCACACGCTCAATATAGTCCACATCATCCAAGTCGTCGATCAGGCGCTGTGCATAATCTGTGATTTTCAGCATCCACTGACTCTTGTTTTTGCGTACCACCTCGCTGCCGCAACGTTCACATACCCCGTTGACCACTTCCTCATTGGCCAAAACACATTTACAAGACGTGCAGAAATTGACGTTTTGTTCTTTTTTGTATGCCAGGCCTTTTTTGAACAACTGGATAAAGATCCATTGCGTCCATTTATAATATGACGGATCCGTAGTGTTGATCTCTCGTGACCAGTCAAAGGACAGCCCCAGCGCTTGCAATTGCGATTTGAACCGCGCAATGTTGCGCTGTGTAACAATGCGGGGATGAATATGATTTTTGATGGCGTAATTTTCCGTGGGCAAACCAAACGCATCCCAGCCCATGGGATAGAGCACATTATAACCTTCCATGCGGCGTTTCCGTGCAACAATATCCAACGCCGTATAAGAACGCGGGTGCCCAACGTGTAATCCCTGTCCGGACGGATACGGAAATTCGACCAGCGCATAAAACTTTTTTTTGCTGTGATCGATCTTTACCTCAAAAGCCTTTTGTTCTGCCCAGCGCTGCTGCCATTTTTTTTCTATGGTCTTAAAATCATGTTTCATCTCTTTCGATCTGTCTCCTTTATGTAATTCAAATCAACGATTTTTCTCATCGTGTTCTGCGTTTTTACGTTAAGCACATCGTTTTTAGGAAGGGTCCGCCGAAACGTCTGAAAAAACCGTATCTGCTGCGGTATTCTCTGTCGTTACGTTTTCCGTTGCATGCACGCCGGCGGATTGCATCAGCACCTGCGGTTCTATCGGCTCCGCATCACTCCAAAGTTTTTCCAAATGGTAAAAAGTACGCATGTTTTGCACAAACAAATGCACCATCACACACCCAAAATCCAAAATGAGCCAACCACCGCGCTCCTCACCGTCTGCACGCAAAAGCGACACATCCAGTTGCCCCATTTGAAATTCTAGCTCATCCCGCAACGCATGAATGTGCGTAAAAGAAGTGGCAGTACAAATGACAAAATAATCCGCCAAAACAGTCTGTTCCCGCACATGCAATACGGAAAGCTGCATCGCTTTTTTCTGATCCAAAATACGCACAATTTGCGCGCAAACCCATGTGGGATCCGCAACATGTTCTTGGTGGTCTTGTTGGAAAAGAGAATCATTTTGTGCCGGAACATCCGGTATTTGCTGTTGTTTGTTCGTTTCGTTGTTCACTGTTATAACCTTTCTCTACCTCATCTTTTGTGGTATCAAACAAATACCGCATCATCGGTTAAGCTTGCGGAATAGAGACTTCCTGATCTACCGTATCCAACGCGTACACATTCCAAGTACCACGCGGGGTGGTGAAATATCCCATCATCGTATCACTCTCGTAATTGGTTAAAAAGTGGCACAAATCATATTGTTCCACCGTCACCGGTTCGGTATATACATTCATATATTGATTGATCAAATCGATGCAATCATCGCGATACGTGAAATAAAACCATGTACCGCTATTTCCCCGGCTGCGTGCGGCAATGCCCGGCATGGTAAAGGTGGTGATTTTTTGTGCGTCTAATTGCAACCCATATCGGATAAAATACGCCATATCCGCCACGCTCATGGACGTTTCGGTGTATGCGGAAACCTCTTTTGCAATATCCATAGCGGAGGAAATATCCAACGATTCCTTGGCCTTATCAAAAAAGGCAGACAAAAATAATTTTTGCGCATTCACGCGGCCCAAATCCGCTTCGGCATATCCTTCGCGGAAACGAACAAACTGCTCGGCCTGTTCGCCGTTCAAATGCTGTACACCCGCTTCAAAATCAATATACAGATCCTGGGCGGGGTCAGAATATTTTAGGGTGTAAGGAATGTCAATATCCACTCCACCGATCAAATCAACAATGGATGAAAAACCATCCAGATCCATCATGACATAACGATCAATGGTAATGGAAAATGCCTTTTGTAATGAATCGATCAAATTTTCGATCCCTTTTTGTCCCGCTTCTGTTGCATCTGCTCCGTTATTCACCGCTTCGTGATACCCGATGGAATACAGAGAGTTTACTTTGACTGTATCAACATACGTGTCACGCGGAATTTGTGCAATGCTTGCCGTTTTATTGTTCCCGTCAAACGTGCAGATCATCAATACATCTGTATTCATTGCCACGCGGTCGTGACCAATCACAAGGATGTTATACACACCTTCTTTTCGATTGTCCCCCACAAATGTGGGTGTCGCGATCTGTTCCTGTCGGTTAAACACACCGGTATCCGGTGCAAAAAACATATTAAAACCGCGCTCACTGACCAATACAATGGCAACCACCAAAAGTACGGTCACAATCACACTCCAAACAATCCATCTGCGCCGACGACTCTTCTTTTGCCGACGCCATTTGGCCTCGCGCGTTCTCATTTTAGCGTGTGCCGCCGGAGAATGCGGCGTTGGACGTGTCGGATTTTCTCTCATGGTTCGCTCCTCATCGCGCATCGTGAACAAATAGATGCACGAAATATTTTTTGATGCAGGATGATGATCTCAAAAGTATGTACTAACCAGACGATACGCGCATACAACCTGTCTATTCATCAGAGGAAGTATCGTCCACCAGAGAGGATGCACTGGATGCTTCGCTAAGAGAAGGAATATAGGAAGTATACATGCCATGCACATCCGCATCACTCGTGTCGGTAAAGTAACCGTAATAATCCACTTGCTCTTCCGTGAGCGCCGTCTGATATGGGTTCAAGCCGTTGTTGATGACCTCTACCAGGTTTTGCTTAAGCAATACGTACACCGACATGCGCCCGCTCCAGGTAGCTTGTCCGGGCATGGTAATAAACGAAATATCCTCACGCTGGACCCCATACGCTTCCTTGGCAAAAAAAGCTGCCTGCGCAATCGTAAGATCCGTTGTCATATATTCCAGCGTAGTCTGTGCGACATCCACCAACGTGCCGATATCCATGCTCTCCTGCAATTGTCTTGCGACCGCCGCCAAAAACAGTTTCTGCGCGTCCAGTCGTCCAATATCCCCCTCGGCATATCCCTTTCGATAGCGAACAAATTGTTCGGCCTGTTCCCCATCCAAATGCTGCATACCGGCTTTTAAGTTAATATACAATCCCTGCGCGGGGTCTGAATAATACATATCTCGCGGCACTTCCATATCCACCCCGCCGATGGCATCAATCACATCGCGGAATCCAGCCGTATCCACACATAAATAATAATCAATCGGAATGCCAAATGCTGATTCAAAAAATGACCGCAACGTTTCCAACGCTTCTTTATCCGGATCCTCCGACCCTTCGCGTACAGCTCTGGCATGTGCAGAAGCATAAAACGAATTGAGCTTAGAAGCATAACTGCCGTTATAATAATACGTATCACGCGGCACCTGCGCCACATAAACGGTATCGTTGACGGTATCAAACTGCACAATCATCATCACATCAGACAATCCCGCCAGATAATCCACGCCGACAGCTAAAAAATTATACACGCCTTCCTTGCGTGAAGCATCTGCAATCGGCGGCGCCTCGCTCTCTTCTCCCGCATCGTTTGCATCACCGAACACGGCCTGCACAACATTATCTCGTGTTTGTTCCCGCTTACCGGTATCCGGACGATAAAACAGAAAGAACCAACAACCACCGGCAATGAGCGCTGCCAACAGCACACAAACCACACACAAAACAACACGGCGCGCACGACTCTTTTTCTTCTTGGCGCGTTTTTCCCGGCCCGTTTTGTCACGTGTTGCCGATTGTTTGGCATGATCGTGTTGATGCTCTGCTTTTTTTGCCTGCTTTTTCTGTTTGGCGCGTGCCTGTCTAACCGATTGTGTATCCGGAGCATCGTCGGCAAACAAACTGCGGTGAACAACATACTCTTCCGCTTCATTGGAAGACGGCGAATCTTGTGCGTCAAAAAAACTTTCAGACAATTGTGTTTGCGTACGCGCTCGGGCAGAACGTTTGTCCGTCACTGGGGAAAAATCAGAAATAACAGCATCAGAAGAAATCGTCTGTGCTTTTTGGTTTTCATCGAGATCGAACAATCCGCCAATGGGATCGGCAGAGAGAGGCAATTTTTGTTTCTTGTTTTTCATTGCAGGTACGAGACTCCTTTTTCCTGTGCTGTCTGATGGTGATCATCCCCTTTTGGGGGCTGTCCGCACGTCTCAGTGATACAGATATCTGTATCTGCGGCAACATATTGCTTTGCTGCCATCGCTTGATCTTTTGAAGACAACTGTTTTGTTTGTTTTTCCCCCTGACGCTGTACAACAAGTTCATTATAACACGAAACAGTGTGGGAATCAATGACTTTTCCGCGCGCGGCAAGTGTTGTGATCGTTTCTGTCAGTGTTTGCAAAATCACATCATCCAGCAAATGGCAAAGGGCTGCCTGTCGTTTTGCCAATGGAAGTGCTGGCAGCAAAGACACAGAATCCCAAAATAATTGACGCGTCTTTTGACAAGCTTCAAATTTGCGTCCTGCCTCGATATAATCCGCCAAAAACAACAGTTTATCAAACAGAGTCATGTGCGTTTTGCCCGTCGTGTGACAGGCAATTGCATGATAGATTTCATCGTCTACATATGCGCCGTACAACATACGGGCACGGCAGGCACCGCTGCTTTGATGTAACACCTTGGGAGAAGACAATTGTTCGGAAGTAAGCAGAACACCGTTTTCACGGCACAGCTGCTCGTGTTGTGCAACGGTACATTCTTTGGTGATATCATGCAACAATCCTGCAAGTTCCAATTTTTTTACCTGGTCTTCACACAGCAGTTCCGCCCCAGCAAAAAGTTTTCCCAGCGCACGGCATTCTGTACGCACACCCAGCGTGTGTTGCAGCCGATACGTATCCATATACTGCGGCAAGTCATTTTGCACCTGTGTGAGCAACGCATCTGTTACAGGCAAAGTCGTTTGGTTTGTTTGTGTTTTATCACAACAAATGTGCTTATGGATATAATCGACCAAAACAGACGGCAAACAATCATCCAGCGACTCATTTTTTTTAATTTTTTCACGAATTTGGGTAGAGGCAAGCGGAAATGGTTTTGTGTTTAAGAGATACGTCTCCATTCCACCCAACGCTTCATATGCGCGTTTGGCATCCAGAACATCTTGTTGCGCCTTGACATCTTCTTGCCGCAATGCACAGACCATATGCGCCAAATGGAACAATTCCGAACCACGATACCATCGCGGCAACGTGAGAAACATATCGGTTCCACACAAGAAATACAGCTCACGATCCGGCGCTGCAAAATGGCACAGCGTGTCATACGTATAACTTACCGTCTGACGTGAAATCTCAAAGTCACTAACCGTAACGGGCAAATCAAACAGCGTTTCGTGCACTGCCAAACGTGTCATTTCCATGCGCTGTTCGGTGGTAAACATCGGGTCGGCCACTTTGTGAGGTGGGATAAAATCAGGAATGATATATAATTGATCCAATGCAAACTGTACACAAAATGCACGCGCCATTTGCAAATGTGCATTGTGTATGGGCGCAAATGTCCCTCCGAAAATACCGATTCGTTGCATAACACGCCCCCTTCCTCACATATGTTCTTCAAGTCATTTTGTCAGTATTTTTTTATGCAATGTTCTTTTTGATACCGTCCGAGATTTTCATACTATCCAACGTTCCAACCGATTGCTTATCTCGGTCTACGACGGGTGTTACCCATCCAACGTCCTTGTTGCTTGGAACGCTGTTCGACCGGTGGGTGGGACGTTTTTTTATTTGCGGTAATTTCCGACTTTTTGGCCTTGTCAGGATTGGGTCGATACAGGACGAACCGTGTACCGATACACTGCACCACTGCGGCATGCAGTGCATTGGCAATTTCCTGTGCGGCGCTTGACGCGGTATATTCTGCGGTATCCAGCACACGTAATTTTATCAACTCTCTTGCATCAAGGGTGTCAGAAATCTGCCGCAGCATATTCTCGCCGATTCCGCCTTTTCCGATTTGAAAAATGGTATCCAAATTTGCGGCGATCTTCCGCAGCGCGGCGCGTTGCTTTCCTGACAGCTGCATCATTTGTTCCATATTCTCTCCATTTGATAACGTTTCCTTGCAAGCGAAGCGAGATCAATGTCTCACTTTCACTTGTTTTCGCATTGTGTACGCGCGCATGACGACTCGTTTGTTCCAAATCGAGCGGCAAACATCTGAGCAAAGCACTGCATGGCGCGGGCACGGTGGCTGATACTGTTCTTCTCCGCTGCATTCATTTCGGCAAATGTTTTGTGCATTTCGGGCACATAAAACAGCGGGTCATATCCAAAACCGCCCGCTCCCCGGTATTCCGTGAGCACCACGCCTTCACAGGTACCACATGCGGTAAAATCCAATTGCGGTTGATGCGGATATGCAAACGCGATCACAGAAACAAATTTAGCCCCGCGTTTTTGTGCAGGAACATCCTTTAATGCCAACAGCAATTTCTCATTGTTGCGGTGGTCGTCACATGGTTCTCCCGCATAGCGCGCCGAGTACACGCCGGGCGCGCCATGCAGCGCGTCAACCGAAAGGCCGCTGTCATCCGCGATGCCAAAATAACCCATTTGGGCTGCAGCCCGCGCTTTGATCAGCGCATTTTCTTCAAATGTACTTCCGTTTTCCTCAATCTCGTCGGTCAGGCCAATCTGCGAAGCAGACAATACACGAACAGATGCACAAAATTTGGATAACATATCCTGCATCTCCACAATTTTGTGCGGGTTGTGCGATACCAAAACCACTTCCGTCACATCCCCCTTTTGGGAACTGTGCGGCTGTTGCGCACCATGTATCATTCTTGTGTTTCCTCCGTGCCATCCGATTTTCCACCCTTTTCTGGAGTTTGCAACAGTGCCTGTACAAACTGTGCATTATCAAACGGTTGCAAATCGTCCGCCTGTTCTCCTACGCCGATAAATTTTACGGGGATGTTCAATTCTTCTTTGATGGAAAACACAATACCGCCTTTGGCTGTACCATCCAATTTGGTCAGCACCAAACCGGTGATATCTGCTGCCTCTTTGAACTGCTTTGCCTGAATGACTGCATTTTGTCCGGTAGTCGCATCGAGTACCAACAGCGTGTCGCGTGACGCCTGGGGCAACTCCTTACCGATGACACGATTGATCTTGGCAAGTTCATCCATCAAATTCTTTTTGTTGTGCAAGCGCCCGGCCGTATCGATGAGCAATACATCCGCACCACGTTGTTTTAATGCCGCGATCCCATCGTATACCACGCTTGCCGGATCCGTCCCCTGCGCGTGAGCAATCAGTTCTACCCCCACACGCTGTGCCCACACACCAAGCTGATCAATGGCGGCTGCGCGGAACGTATCCGCCGCCGCGATCATGACCTGTTTTCCCTGTTCTTTGAGGTATTTTGCGATTTTGCCAATGGAAGTCGTTTTCCCGACACCATTGACACCGATTACCAAAATGACCGAAGGAGATGGTTGTAGCTGCAACGGCGCACCGGGTCCGATGGAATCACATAAAATCTCCATCAATGCGCTCTTGGCTTGTCCGGGATCGGTCAGATGTTCTTTTTTCACCCGCTCGCGCAATTGATCCAAAATACGCTGTGTTTGCGCTACACCGACATCGGCCATGATCATGACCTCTTCCAATTCATCGAACAGATCTTCATCGATCCGGGTGAACGCCCCAAATACGCGGTCAAGCGGTGTAAACAGTACCTCCCGTGTTTTGCTTAGTCCGTTTTTTAACCGTTCAAAAAATCCCATACATTGACCCTTTCCTATTTTTGCATTTTTGCAGCATTCGCGAAAGAAACGCCCCCGCAAAATTTTACCGTGCAACGGGTTGCGAAACACGCGCGCCGTCTGTGAAATGCTCAATTTGATCGGCGTCGATGGACAACACCACCGAAACGCCCTTTTCCTGCATGGTCACACCATACAGTCTGTCTGCTCCCTCCATCGTTCCACGACGATGTGTAATGACAATAAACTGTGTCTGAGATGAATGGCGTTTGAGATAATCGGCAAATTTATCCACATTGACCTCATCCAACGCCGCCTCAATTTCATCCAAAATACAAAACGGTGCAGGATTGACGCGCAGGAGCGCAAAATACAGTGCAATGGCTACAAACGCCTGTTCACCGCCGGAAAGCAGCATCAGATTTTTGATGATTTTCCCCGGAGGTGCGGCAACAATTTCCACGCCGCTGTTGAGAATGTCGTCGGGATCGGAAAGAGTCAATGCAGCATGTCCGCCGCCGAACAACTCGGAAAATACTTCCCCGAATGCCTGATTGATATCTTGCATTGCTTGTGTGAACCGTCGGCGCATTTGTTCTTCGAGCTGATAGATAATCTGCACCAGATCTTCTTTTGACTCCTTGAGATCTTCCACCTGGGCAAGGAGAAAATCGTGGCGCTGCTTCACTTCTGTATATTCATCGATCGCGCCGACATTGACATGCCCCAATTCCTTCAATTGCCGCCGGAGTTCGGCTTGTCGGCGCACAGCATCGTTTCGGTTGGATGCATCCACCGCCGGATAATTCAGCGCCTGTGCCGTACCAAAGGTAAGCTCATAGTCGTCCCACAGCGTGCCGGTCATTTTATCCTGCCGTTCCAGCGCCGCATCGCGTTTGGAATTTGCCAATGTCAACTGACGGAACAACAACTCTTTTTGATGGTTTCCATCTCGAATCTGCGTACGCAACGCGGCATGTTGCTGTTCGCGTTCACCGTTTTGTGCAATCAGTTCGGCTCGCTTTTGCTCACAAGCGGTTGTTTCTTGTTCTGCCTGCTTTGCCAGCGCCGTTTTTTCTTCCATTTGTGTCAAGTACTGCTCACGCGTTTGAGAAAGCAGATTGTTTTCTTCATCAATGGCAGAAAAGCGCTCTTTTGCACGTGTAATATTTTCTTCATGCAATGCGATTTGACGGCGATACACATCTGCGTCTTTGTTTGCCTCCGCCAAAGTCACTTGATGGGCAGCAAGCTGTTTTTGCAGATCCGCCATCTGTTTTTGCAGTGCATCACGCTGTTTTTGCAACTGTTGCTGCTGCGTTTGCACCGTCTCTTCCTCATTTTGGGCCTGCTGCATGGACGATGCAAGCGTGGCGGCGCGTTGTTCATAGTTTTCGCTGTCGCGTAACAATTGATCCAATTCGAGCTGCAAGCGATCCATCGCTTCTTGTGTGCTTTGCAGACGGTTTTGCAGCACTTCTTCTTGTGTATGTTCCGCCTGACACAACGCCGTAATCATTTCCAGATCTGCCCCGGCGGAAGAAATCGCTTCACGGCAAGTTTGCTGCTGCGCGGCAAGTGATTGACGGCAAGAATCGATCTGATCCATCTGTTTTTGAATGTCCGCACACTGCGCACGCAACTGTTCCATCTGCGCGTTGCGGGACAACATGCCGTTCTCATGTTTCAGCGAACCGCCCGTGAAGGAACCGCCCGCATTGATGACCTGACCATCCAACGTAACCACGCGCACGCGGAAAGAGAACTGGCGGGCAAGCGCCGTGGCATGATCCAACGTATCACACACCAGTGTACGTCCCAACAAATTTTGAACGACGGCGTCATATTTTGCATCATATTCCAACAATGATGAAGCGACCCCGACGTACCCATCCATACGCTCTGCCTGGGAAAGATTGATGTGCAATTCTGACTTCTGCATCGTATTCAGAGGATAAAATGTCGCACGTCCGCCGCCGTGTTCTTTGAGATAGCGAATGGCCGCTTTGGCACTGCTGTCATTTTGCACCACGATATTTTGAATCCCTGCCCCAAGCGCCGTTTCCACGGCAATGGCATACTTTGACGGTACCGTGATGAGTTTGGAAAGCGGGCCGAAAATCACGGCCCCTGCAATTTCCCCTTTATTGTAAGCCTGCATAACCGTGCGCACGCTGCGGGAATACCCCTCCAAAAGATCTTCCATGCGCCGCAGGGCCTCCATACGTTCTTTTTTGGAGGTGAAATCCACAAACAAAGCACGCCGGCGCTCCTGCAATCCTTCATCCTGCTCTGTGAGCTGCGTGATTTGCGCATCTTGCTTTTGTTGCGTCTCTTTCAACTCTGCGATACGCGCCTCATATGTTTGCACGCTCTGTGCCGCGCGGTTTGCCCGTTCCTGCAATTCTTTCATTTCCGCTTGCTGCTGTTGACGTGCCTCTTGCAGCGTTTCTCTGCGCTGCGTCTCGGAACCGCGGTTGTTTTCCAGCACGGAAAGCTCCACCTGAAGATCTGTACGGCGTGTTCGCAACGTTTCGCGCGCCTGTTCCGACTGCTTGATCTGCTCGTAAACCGCATCAATTTGCGCATCACACCGCGTCATTTCCGCGCGGTCTGCCTCACACGCCGCCTGTGCAGTATCACAATCAGTTTGCATCTGTACAAGCATTTCACGTGCGTGATCCAGCTGTACTTGTTCATCTTGCAAAAAAGTATTCTGTGCGGTTTGATCCCGATCGTTGGTCTGCCGTTTTTCCTCAATGTGAGAAAGTTCGTTTTGCAGCACATCACATTCGCTCTGCAACCGCATTTTTTGCTCGGTCAATGAAACAATCTGTTCGCTGCACCGGTCGATCTCTTCCTTTTGCGCGCCGAGTGCCGCATACAATCGATCGCTTTGCTGCTCCAAATCTTCCAAGGTCTGTTCATGGCGATCGTATTCTTTCTGTGAGAGCGTGCATGCATCCGACAATGTTTGAATTTCTTCGACCAGTTGCGCCATATCATATAACCAAAGCGAAACATCGGTCTGCTTTTTTTGCTCATAAAGTTCCAGATATTTCCGCGCCTTTTCCGCATCTTTTTCCAGCGGTCCCACACGCGCGGAAAGTTCGGAAAGAATGTCGGAGACGCGATCCAAATTTTCCGTCACGCCCAGCAGCTTCTTTTCCGCCTCAGCTTTTTTGTATTTATATTTCGAAATACCGGCAGCTTCTTCAAACAGATGTCGACGATCTTCCCCCTTTTGGGAGATCACCTCTGCAATTTTTCCCTGTCCGATGATTGAATATCCCTCTTTGCCGATGCCTGTATTCATAAACAACTCGACAATGTCACGCAGCCGACACGGCGCTTTGTTCATCAGATATTCGCTCTCTCCCGCGCGGTAGTAGCGGCGTGTCACAGTTACCTCATCATAGTCGGAAGACAGACGCGGCCCAAACTGTTCACGATTGTCAAATGTCACCGACACCTCCGCATAAGACATCGGCCCCCGGTCATCCGTTCCGCCGAAAATAACGTCCTCCATCTTACTTCCGCGCAAGTTTTTGCTGGAAAGTTCCCCCAGCACCCATTTCATGGCATCGGCAATGTTGGATTTGCCACTGCCATTCGGCCCGATCACGGCGGTGACGCCTCGGTCAAACTGTAAAGTCGTTTTATCAGGAAAGGACTTAAAGCCCTGAAGCTGCAACGATTTTAAGATCATAGAATGCTTTTGTCCTCCCCTCTGTCCTTGTTTTCCATCTTACGCAATTGTTTTTGGAAATAAAAATCCTACAATACTACATTTTATCATTATACTGCAAGATGTAGCCAATTGCAATAATTTTTGCCAAATTCCATCATTCGTTCATCTTTTTCGTACCTTCCTGTTCCACCTGTTTTGCAGTACAAGTATACCTAAATTTCATAAATTACTTTCTTTAAGATACAACACGTATTTTTATCAAATAAAAAGTTATATGTTCGTATTGACAGATGTGTTACAAAGTGATATAATGTTTTCCACATTGATGTCACATTTTCACCTCTGCGTGTCAATGCCGCATCAGATACCGCTTGCAAAGGAGACGCGTCATGAGAAACAGCTGCCGTCAGAAGACGTTTCGAATTGTCATGTATCATACGGAAATGCGCATGTGCTCCATGTGCTCTTGTTCTCATGCCCGTTTGCAATGTGCGTTTTCCGTGAATGAGTGAATGGATGATACGGTGACGCCGGAATACCTGTTAAGGCAGATCGGGAGAGTGAGACAGTACTCTTCCGGTTTTTTTATTTCATATTCAGCACACGGGATCAGATGCAACACCAACACCCAAATTATAAGGGAGAAACATATGACATCAATCAAACCAATTACGAAACGTATACGAAAAAAGCAGGCAGCAGAAGTGATCGTTCTGATGCAAAAACAGTGGTTTTTTCAGCGAATGCGGCGCTTGCCGCAGAACAGAAGCGAAAACAGCCAGCAACAAACTTGTTGAAAATCAATCAAATGACACGGATCGTATTTCGTTTCACCATTTTATCTTTCCCTTTCCGTGCTCATACATAAAAATTATGATACACATATAAAAAAGGAGAATATATTATGAAACACAATCAACGCTTTTTCACCCTTTTATTAACCGCTGCCGTTTTGCTCAGCGCCTTATTTGCACTTGCCGCTTGCGGAAAAAGCGGCTACACCATCGCTGTCCCCAACGATACCACCAATGAAGCACGTGCACTGCTTTTATTGGAAGAACAGGGGCTGATCAAGCTGCGCGATGGTGCGGGCATCACTGCCACCGTCTTGGATATCGAAGACAACCCTTATCACATTACGTTTAACGAAGTAGAAGCGGCACAACTGCCCAACGTGTTGCAAGACGTGGATTACGCAGTCATCAACTCCAACTACGCTTTGGCAGCAGATATGGACCCGACCACGCAATCGCTGGCCTATGAGGGATCATCCTCGGCATATAGCAATATCGTCGCAGTCAAAAACGGTGCAGAAAACACACCGAAAATCAAAGCGCTTGTCGCAGCTCTGAAAAGCCAAGAAGTGAAAGACTATATCGATCAAACCTACAACGGTGCAGTGGTCAGCGTTGTGGATGAACCGACAAACGGTTTTGATGACACGGTAGATTACGATGCCCTGGCCGGCCAGACCATCACCGTAGCCGCCTCTCCCGCGCCGCATGCGGAAATTTTGCAAGTGGCAAAAGAAATTCTGGCACAACGAAACATCACACTGGATATTATTGAATTTACCGATTATGTTCAACCCAACAACGTGGTGGATACGGGAGAAGTGGATGCCAATTACTTCCAGCACCTACCCTATTTGGAAGATTTCAACGAACAAAACGGCACCGACCTTGTGTCTGCCGCTGCGATTCATGTGGAACCCATGGGTATTTACGGTGGAAAACAAACGGATCTGAATGCCATTAAAAACAGCAAATAATCATGCGCAAAGCGTTCAAAACGATTAACCGGTTTGAGGCATAACAGCGAACACGAAAAACGGCCTTCTTTTCCAAAAAAGAAGCGACCGAATGTATGATTGAAACAGACACGTAAGGACAGCAAATCATGATTGAAATCAAAGAATTATGCAAATCCTTTTCGACGGAAAACGGCACGGTGGAAGCACTAAAGGATGTAAACCTGACCATTCATGACGGAGACATTTTCGGCATTATCGGCATGAGCGGTGCGGGAAAAAGCACCTTAGTGCGTTGTATCAACATGCTGGAACGTCCTACATCGGGTCAAATTCTGATCAACGGGGTAGACATGGCAAATCTCCATGGAGCGGCTCTGCGGGAACAGAGAAGAAAAATGACCATGATTTTTCAAGGATTTCACCTGTTAATGCAGCGAAATTGTTTGAAAAACGTGTGTTTTCCCATGGAATTGTGTAACATGGGACACGCCGCAGCAAAAAAGCGTGCCATGGAACTGTTAGAACTGGTGGGGCTTCCCGACAAAGCGACTGCCTATCCCGCCCAGCTCAGCGGCGGACAACAACAACGAATTGCCATTGCGCGTGCATTGGCAACCGATCCGCACATTTTGTTATGTGACGAAGCGACCAGCGCACTCGACCCCAAAACGACACACAGCATTTTGGAACTGATTCGAGACATCAACAAACGCCTTGGCATCACGGTGATCGTCATTACACATCAAATGCAAGTGGTGGAAGATGTATGTTCTCACGTGGCAATCTTGGATGAGGGCCATGTAGCGGAATGCGGCGAGGTAAGCGAAGTATTTACGAATCCCAAATCCCGCGCGGCGCGCGCATTGGTATTTCCGGATGGCGGAATTTCTGTGCAAGACGTTATGCCGACTGGACAACGACTGCGCGTGGTATTCAACGGCGGAAGCGCCGCGGAAATTCCTTTGATCGCCAAAATGGCGATGGAATGCGGTATCCCGGCCAGCATTTTATCCGCCTCAACGCGGAGTATTGAAAAACGTGCCTACGGCAGCATGTTGCTCAACATCCCCGGAGACGAGGAAACGATGAAACGCGCCATGGCATATTTGCGTAGTTTTGAAAATGTCAGCGTGCAGGAGGTGAATGAGGCATGATGGAACACATTTCCGCATTTTTTCATTCAGAACAAATGACACAAGCGCTGCGCGTATTGCAGACGGAATTTCCGATGGCTATTTGGGAAACCTTATACGTCACCGTGTTATCCATGTTTTTTGCGACACTGATCGGCCTGCCGTTAGGTGTGCTGTTGGTGGTAGGAGAGCGCGGCGGTATTCTGCCGCTGAAAAAACCGGTGATGCATGTGCTCAATGTGGTAATCAATCTGTTGCGTTCCGTGCCATTTTTGATCCTCATGATCATGGTTTTCCCCCTCACGCGTTTGATTGTGGGAACGACCGTGGGAACAGTGGCATCCATCGTGCCTCTGGTGATTGCATCCTTTCCGTTTCTTGCACGCCTGGTGGAAAGCAGCTTGAGAGAAGTCAGTCCCAATATTATCGAAGCAGCGCAGAGCATGGGTGCATCCCCCTTTCAAATCATTGTGAAGGTGATGCTTCCGGAAAGTGTCCCTTCTCTGATTTCCAACGGTACCATTGCCATTACCACCATTTTGGGATACAGTGCGATGAGCGGCATCATCGGCGGAGGTGGATTGGGAAAGATCGCCATCAATTACGGGTACTACCGTTATCGATATTTGATCATGATATTCGCCGTCGTTTTGCTCATTGTCCTGGTGCAAGTTTTTCAAAGTGTCGGCACTTCCTGTGCCGTACGCTTTGACAAGCGGCTGAAAAAAACATCCAAAAAGAAAAAAAGAGCACGTTGTAAGCGTTGCAAGAAAAAAGACGATTTCTTTTTATCACAGTGATCAAACAGTTCGAACCGTAACATCTGTTTAAGCAAACAACGATCAGAATAGAAAACGGCGCATCCCGATACGGGATGCGCCGTTTTCTATTGATCAGTCATGCCGTTACCACAGCAAAACAGCACGATTATACACACGTGGTATCCGGTACGTCGTAATAACGCGGTACACGTTTGCCAATGATACAAGTCACCTCATAATTGATGGTATCAGACCACTGTGCCAACGTATCAGCTGTAGGATCTGTTTGACCGAACACAATCACAGAAGTACCCACCACGGCCTGCGGAATCTCTGTCACGTCAAGCATGCACTGGTCCATACAAATCCGTCCGACAATTTTTGCCCGTTTTCCGCACACAGTCATATAACCATCTCGCGCATAGGCACGCACATAACCATCGGCATATCCAATGGGTACCGTAGCCACACGCATGTCGTGTTCTGCCCGAAATGTTGCGCCGTAACTCACACTCTGCCCCGCGGGAACCGTATGAATATGAGAGATCATAGTTTTGACCGTCATCACCGGTACCAGCGGCGGCATCGCTGTCTGTGCGGAAGGTTTGAGACCGTACAAGGAGATCCCCAGACGTACCATATCCAAATGCATCGTTGGGAAATTGGCGATCGCCGCGCTATTGCAAACATGCCGGCAAGCAAAATGTATACCGCGCGCTTGCAACTGCTCGGTCAATCGGATAAACGCATCAAACTGCGCTTGCGTCATCGGAGACTGCGGTTCATCGGACATGGCAAAATGTGTGAATATGCCTGAGGCTGACAAGCCTGGCAACTTACAAACCCGGGTAATCCCATCCACATCGTCCGTCATAAATCCAAGACGGTTCATCCCCGTATCGACCTTGATATGGATAGGCAACGCAGCCGTCATCGGCAGCAGCCCCTCTGTCTTCATTTGTTGAATACGTGCGGAAAGCGCCAATGCATATTCCAACGAAAAGACAGTTTGTGTAATATGATAATGAAACAACAGATCCAGATCATCTGGCAAGGTATATCCTAAAATCAAGATCTGTTCCATATCGCTCTGCAGTGCCAAACGCACTTCTTGTGCCTCTGCAATCCCCGAAACGGCAAAGTCCTTGATTCCCTCTTGTTGTAATGCACGACAAACCATCGGCGCACCATGTCCGTAAGCATCCGCTTTTACCACACAACAAATACGCGCTTGCGGTGTGATGCTGCGAATCTGTCTTAAATTGCGGCGCAGCGCATCCAGAGAAATGTGTGCCTCCACCTTGGCGTGACGACGCAGGGGGAAACATCTCTCACAATCTTCATCAAATTGAGAATTGTCAAAATTCATAGAATTTCGTTTGCTCCTTTACATCTACATCTGTCTTCAAAACGAAATGACAAACAGAATCAAAATGTTTTTATCTGTCACATTCATTTACCAAAACCAAACGTGATTGTCCATGCAAATCTGTTTGAGATGCGAAAGATTTGATTTTGTTGATGCAACGGTATATTGTGGTAGAATACAAAACGTATGGGGCATGACAGTATCAAACATTTATTCTGCCAACCGGTACGCAGTCATCGTGAGAACAATTTCATTTCCGTCATTTGTCTGATACCGAAATAACAGTGGTGTGATCTGCCCGTCCACTCGATCCGCCGTCTGATGATATTCTACGATCAACGAACCATCTGGATTCGACAAACGCACAGTATCTTTGGCATCGCGCCGTGTGAGGTCTGCAGGATCAGTTTCAAACAAAACAGCGTCAATCGTGGCCGCATCCGTCCCGCTGCCAAAAAGAAATACGGCGTTTGCAGAAAAATCTTCATATTGCACAACGGGTGTACCACCGGATAAGGGAAACACATAACGAACGCCGGAAAGCAACTCCGGCTCGATCACTTGATAAACATGTCCGTCCTGATCACAGGTAAGCTGATAACATACCGTCGTTTCTTCTTCCGTCTGCAAACGCAATGTGGCAGAAAAGAAATTCTGCTGATAACAGAGAATGTCCGCGGCGCGCGTCTGAGTAACAGAGGCGCCGCGGCAACCGCTCAAAAAAAGCGTACTCCATATCAGCAGAAACATACAACAAAGACGTTTTACGCTCCGACTTTGGCAACAGTGAGCAAAAAATGAGTAACAGCCGCTCTGATGTTTCAAACAATCCCTCCGCGTTTGCGCATGGCTTTGATATCTTAACCTATGCAAAGAACAAAACGGATATTCGGAATAACAAGCAGGACGGTGAATGTGATGTAGTTTTTACCTCATTGCTCTATTTGTTTTTTGACATCTCCCGATCGTTGCTACGATACAAGAGAAGTTCACGACAAAAGCCGGCCAAAACACTCACTGAAATTCTTTTGTCACCGTATTGGCGCTGTTATAATAAACAAACGCTTTGAGAATGGAGGGAGATACTTCGAAAATCACTGCGGTTTTCTCCCCGTCTTTATTATCAAACAACGCATAATACGCAAATTGATTCGGCTTTTTCATATCCGGCAGCATCTCATACACATTTTTGCATTCCTTCAGCTGAGCCTCAATGCCTGCATCATCTTTGACATATGGAGCAATGCGTTTCATATCTTTGATTTTGCACTCACCTTTCGGGACACGACGGGTACCGTAGATATATGTGAAACGAAACGTCCCGATGTTTTCAATCACATACTCATAGTCTTGTTTCAGTCCAATATACGGCGCGCAAAATTTTGCCACGAACCAGAGAGCAGGCACCAAAATTACCGCAAATATAAAAAAGATATAAAAGTTCAATTTCATAATCACGATTGCCAAAACAACAATGATAAACAAAACAGACAATGTCCAAAACAAGATCGTCTTGGTACGATACGCACCCGTCAAAGTACGGCTGACACGATAGTGAATGTTCTCCGGTACATTATTCATAGATATCTCTCCTTGCAAAAAAACGATCGGCGACACTGTTTTCTGCATCAGATCAAAACCATGCGACATGCAGTGCCAAGGTGCGGATCAGATTATTTGCTATGACCAAACATGATTTTCGTTTCAAACACAGTTCAAAAACAACCCCCGCAAGGTCAACCGGCAAATCCTTCTTCCGCCAAATATAGGTATATTATATCATAAAGTCGCACCTGTTTCAAGAATTTTTATGTTTTTCATGAAAAAATCGGCAAGTATCGCGAAAGGGATTGAAAAATAAGAGAAAATGCGATAGAATATCGTAAAGTGTAATACACTCCCCGCCGACTGCACCAAGACTTGCAGAAAAGTTCTTTTGCTCGGCGATGTCTTCCGTTTTCTGCCGCCAAAAGCAGTGTTCGAAGTTTTCACCTCGATGGAAAAGCCGCTTGAGGATGCGCTATCAGAACAGGAAACTTTGCTTGGAAAATCGCTTGAAAAACGGACCGATGACGGGATGATGCGGGCAGTGGACAAAGTCGCCTACAGGCTAATGAATTTCATGATCGGCAAGATGATGGGATCGCAAAGTGTGGCGAAAACCATGCAGATCACAAAGTAAAACGGCGCACACGAGAACTTCAATCCGAATGCAAAAGTCAATCATGATCGTATGGACTTTGAACGCAAATGGGATCACCCCCGCACAAAGCTTGGCAAAATGCTCTCCTTGCAAGGGAGGTAAGTGATGTCAAAAGGAAGAAAGAAAAGAAAACACAAACCGAAAAAACCACCGCTGACACTGCTGAATAAATTTCTTTATTGGATACTGTTTTTTGTCGGAGTCATGTTGATGTTTTCCTTGATGCTTTTCTTTGCATTATGGCAACAAAAGATTGGAGAGGCAAATGGCGCTATCGCCACAAATGAAACCGCATCCTCTTTATTTATTCTACTCCCACTATTTCCGGCTATCGTTGTCGGGGTTGTGCTTTTTTCAGACGGCTATACCGACCATATCCCAATCGTTCCACCTCGTAAAAAGCCTCTCATGAAGCCGAAAAAGAAGAAATCTCCGACTTTGCGGCTGTGTATCATTCTCGCAGTTGTGCTTTGGCTTGCCACTTTTATTCCTGTGATCGGCTCTGTCTATAACCGTGTGGAGATCAACAAAACGCACATCGTCAGCTACGGTATGTTCGGTCGATTGAAAGAGGATCGACCTTTAGCGGACGCTACGGCGGTTCATGCGAGAATTTACTACGGCTCTTCCGGACGGTACGCACGTAGCTGGAAGATGACTTATACTATCCGCTTTGCCGACGGAGAAAAGTATACTTTCGAAAAGGTGCCGGATGTTATGATTCAAATTGACAACCTTTTCCCCGATGTTCCCAAAACAGTTGAAGGAGTGGAAAATTTTGATAAACTGTGCGAAGAATACGATTGTACACCGGAAGAGCGAGAGCGGCTGAAAGAATTATTTTTGATAGAAATTGATGCGGAGTGAATCATCTATCACGGAAAGACAGCGTTTTATGAATTATATTATAAAGTTACCCACTCGTACACAAGTGATACAAAACCACATATAGGCACTATTTTTATATCGGTATATATTCAAACGAAAAAAGATCATTTGCAGCAATTGATCAAGTCATAATGAAAAATATAAATATGATGTTTTGATGTTGTGTTCCAATCCCGAGATGATACCATATGCATGCGAACGGCCTCTGTGGTAACACCGTGACACACGTCGTTTTTCCGGGTACAAAAACAGACAAATCGAAAAACAAGCAACAGATAAAATGACGACAAAAGGTCTGATCTGAGAAAGGATTTGATAAAATGAAAGCAGTTATCACAGTCACCGGCAAAGACAGCGTAGGCATTATCGCACGTGTGAGCGCAAAATGTGCAGAATGCGGCGCAAATATTGTGGATATTTCGCAAAGCGTGCTGAAAGAATATTTTGCCATGGTCATGGTGGCGGAAATTGACACATTGAACATTCCGTTCGCCCAATTTGTGGACGCGCTCAGCGAACTGGGAAAATCTTTGGGTCTGGCCATTTATACCATGCATGAAGACATTTTCAACACCATGCACCGCATCTGATATCTGATTGTAAATGCATCGTATCAAGGGTTTCACCAACCCTGCCGATGTTCTCCACCATATTGTCAACTGACGTTTTTATTGCAAGGATGGGTCTTGCAATGGAATACTTGTACAAAACAATAATACAAATATATCACAACGGCGGTACAACCTCCGCAACTTTCGCAAACAAAGAAAGGACACGCATCTATGCTGAACATGCAGGACATTTTGGAAACGATCAATATGATCCGGCAGGAAAATTTAGATATCCGCACAATTACCATGGGCATCTCTTTGCTTGACTGCGCATGCAATGACCCCAAAAAGCTGGGGCAAAACATCTATGACAAGTTGACCAAAAAAGCAGAACGTCTGGTTTGTGTGGGTGAGGAAATCGAAAAAACCTACGGTATTCCGATCGTGAACAAACGCGTGTCTGTCACACCTGTGTCACTGATCGGTGCAGGACTGGACGTGGATGGATTTGTAACGGTGGCAAAAGCCATGGATCGTGCAGCAAAAACACTCGGGGTGAATTTCATCGGAGGATTCAGCGCGTTGGTGGAAAAAGGTGCGACACCGGGTGATCGGGCGCTGATCGAAGCGATTCCACAGGCACTGAGCGAAACACAACGCATCTGCTCCTCCGTCAATGTTGCCTCCACAAAAGCAGGAATCAACATGGATGCCGTCAAACGTATGGGGCATATCATCAAAATGTGCGCTGAACTGACCGCAGAGCAGGAGAGTGTCGCTTGTTCCAAATTGGTGGTGTTTGCCAACGCGCCGCAAGACAATCCATTTATGGCAGGGGCTTTTCACGGTGTGGGTGAGGGGGACTGTGTGATCAACGTCGGCGTTTCCGGACCCGGAGTGGTTGCAGATGCGATCAAACGCGTAGGCGATTGCGATTTTTCCACACTTGCAGACACCGTGAAAAAAACAGCGTTCAAAATTACCCGTGTGGGACAGCTGGTCGCATATGAAGCAGCCAAACGGCTGGGGGTTCCTTACGGCATCGTTGACCTTTCTCTTGCACCGACTCCGGCCGTGGGTGACTCCGTCGCGCACGTATTGGAAAATATGGGGCTGGAAATCTGCGGCTGCCACGGTACAACCGCTGCTCTGGCATTGCTCAACGACGCTGTGAAAAAAGGTGGGGTCATGGCATCCAGTCATGTCGGTGGTTTGTCAGGCGCGTTTATTCCCGTTTCGGAGGATGCGGGAATGATACACGCCGTTGAAGTCGGTGCGTTGTCTTTGGAAAAGCTGGAAGCCATGACTTCGGTTTGTTCGGTGGGATTAGATATGATTGCAGTTCCCGGAGATACCAGTGAAGAGATCTTATGCGGTATTATCGCCGATGAAATTTCCATTGGTGTGGCAAATACAAAAACAACCGCGGTACGCATCATACCGGCGGCAGGAAAAAAAGCCGGGGATACCGTGCATTACGGCGGGTTGTTCGGTGAAGCACCGGTGATGCCCGTCAATACGGCATCACCCGCTGCATTCATTCATCGCGGCGGAAGAATCCCCGCCCCCATCCATTCATTGAAAAATTGAGAATGGCACACAAAGATCTGAAATGATAACAAATATTGCAAAAAAGCAGTCCGTACACACAAAAATACCGTGTGTACAAACAAGTTTCAAACACACGTCGTCAAACTGTAAAACCATTGCACGTATGTACCGCAATGAAATATGAATAACTGAGTGAAGTGAGTATGAAAAAAGTTTTGGTGCTAAGTTGCAGCACGGGGGAAGGTCATAACAGTGCTGCGTACGCCGTTTTGGAAGAATTGGAATCACGCGGAATCGAGGGCATTTATCAAGATCCTGTTTCATTCAAAAGCGAGCGCGCAAAAAAATTGGTGGCAAACGCATACAATCAAATGATCAAAAAAACGCCCGCCATGTTTGGCGCAGTTTATAAAATCGGAGATTGGTACAGCAATTCTCCTCTCCCCTCCCCGGTGTACCATGCAAACCGCCTCTACATGGCGGCATTGTGGGAATATCTGGAACAAGAAACGTTTGACGCGGTGATCTCCACACATTTATACGGGATGGAAGTCATGACGGCCATCCGTCGTAAAACAAACATTTCTCTACCGTGTTGGGGCGTTTTGACCGATTACACCTGCATTCCTTTCATGGCTGAAACAGAACTGGACGGCTATTTCACACCACACGCGGACTTAACACCGGAATTGGTACAAAAAGGGATGCCCGCCAATCGTATATATCCCACAGGGATTCCCGTATTCCGTTCCTTTGACCAAACAATGAGTTTGGAACAGGCACGTGAAATACTGCATGTTCCTACTTTAAAAACATCTATCCATACCCCAGTTGTCACGGTAATGACCGGTGGCGTGGGGTGCGGAAACGTCAACGCGCTGTGCGAGGAACTCATGGAATACGCGGATCAACCGTTTTTGTGTTATATTCTGTGTGGAAGAAACGAAAAAATGCGTGAACAGCTGTTGGAGAAATACGGTGAGGACGGCACTGTGCGCGCCATCGGATTTAACCGGCAAGTAGATTTGTATATGCGCTGTGCTGACGTACTCATCACAAAGCCCGGCGGCATTTCCAGTACAGAAGCGGCTGCAGTGCATGTACCGCTTGTACACACACTCTGTATTCCGGGATGTGAAACCAAAAACGCGGCATTCTTTTCCGCGCGGGGCATGTCTCTGCGCGCAGAAGGCACACCGGATGCCGCAAAAAAGGCATGGGAATTGATTCACAACGCAGCAATGCGTGCGCGCATGCGTCAAGCACAGCGGGAAAACATTCGTTCCGATGCCTCCAAACAAATTGTGGATATCATGGAAAGAGGGACAGTATGAGTACATTTAAGTTATGGAATTTTGCAATTCTATGCGGTGTACTCGCGGGAGGCGTCATGTTTTGCCGCGTCATACCGCTCTATGTAAAAAAAATTGATGTATGCGCGCGCGGGGCGGACAAAAACCCGGGAGCAGCGAATGTCTTCGCCCTTTGCGGCCCGGTCACAGGTACCATTTGCCTGATTCTGGATTTGGCGAAAGGGTTTGCCCCGGTCTATCTGACAGCGCAGCATTTGCCTATGAGCGATCTGCGTTTTGGTTTGGTCATGCTTGCGCCTGTTTTGGGACACGCACTCGGCGTGTTTAATCACTGGCACGGCGGTAAATGCATTGCGACAAGTTTTGGTGTTCTGCTTGCCGTCTTTCCCTTTTCACCGATGCTGTTATTGCTGGCGGGACTGTATATTTTATTTGTCGCTGTGATACGCATCCGTCCCAATCGCATCTGCAGCATTGTAACATTCTCCACATTTGGCGTGTTGGCGCCGCTGTGGGCACTGTATTTATCACAGCCCTCTGTCGGGCTGGGATGTTTACTGATTTCCTGTACCGCCATTTGCAAACACACCACGCGTGCGCAGCAAGCACTCCTGGAAAAAGAAAAGGATACGTCTGTACAACGTGCCATTGAACAGGCACAGGAACTGGTGCAAGTACATCATACGACATCCACCCAGGAAACAGAACAATCGGACGAAGAGGAAACGCAGACACCGCATCGTGTGTCATGATATATTACCAAAGCAATCTGAAAAGATCGGAAAAGACCAAAACAACTTTACATAGACAAAACAAAGCCTGTGCCGGCATATTGCCGGCACAGGTTTTTATGATATATTTGATGTTTTCTCTTGCGTCTCAAAACCAATAAAAAATTATTGGTTCTTAAAGCGTTTGAAGAAACTGTGATGCTTTTGATAATTCTTGTCTGCGCAACTTGCGCCGAATTGTCTTAACAAATCTTTTTGCTTATTGTTCAACCCTTTCGGCACTTCCACAACGGTGCGGAAATGCAAATCGCCCTTGCCTCGACCGTTGAGATTTTGCACGCCTTTGCCTTTCAAAACAAACTCCGTGCCGCTCTGTGTACCCTCAGGAATGGTATACGTTACAGTTCCCTCCAACGTGGGAATTTCGATCTGGCCGCCCAATGCAGCTTCGACAAACGTCAGTGGAATTTCACAATACAAATCATAGTTTTGTCTCGTAAAAATGGGATGCGGTTGAACCATCACCGTGATCAAGATATCTCCCGCACCGCCGCCATTGACACCGGCATTCCCCTGCCCGCGAATGGAAAGCGTCAAACCGTCATACGTGCCCGCAGGAATCGGCACTGTCTCCTGACGACGTTCTTTGTCCAGTCCCGTTCCATGACAAACATCACATGGATTTTGAATAATCTTACCGGTACCGCCGCAACGGTCACAAGTACGTGTGGTTTGCACCATACCAAATGCCGAACGCTGACTGACACGGATCTGTCCACGTCCCTGACAATCCGGGCATGTTTGAGGTGTACTGCCGTTGGCAGCACCCGTACCATGACATTTGGCACATTGACAGGTACGTGTATACGTCACTTGTTTCTTACATCCAAATGCCGCCTCTTCAAAACTGATCGTCAACCGCAACGCAATATCCGAGCCACGCCGAGGCGCGTTTTTCCGACGTGCGGATGATGTGCTCCCACCACCGAAAAAACTGGAAAAAATATCGCCAAGATCGATATCCCCTCCATCAAACCCGAATCCGCCAAAGCCGCCAAAGCCGCCATTTCCGCCAAAACCTGCATTCGGGTCAAATGCGGCATGGCCAAATTGGTCGTATTTGCTCTTTTTTTCCGGATCAGACAAAACGGCATATGCCTCGTTGACTTCCTTAAATTTCTGTTCCGCTGCTTTGTCACCCGGGTTCATATCCGGATGATATTTTTTGGCAAGCTTGCGGTATGCTTTTTTGATTTCGTCATCGCTCGCACCCTTTTGCAGGCCAAGCACCTCATAATAATCGCGTTTTGTTTCAGCCATACCAACCCGTTCTTTCTGTGTTTCTCTGTTCTTTTCTTATCTGATTCTCTTCTTTCACTCTTTTCATAACCATTGTCATTGATCTCTTTCTTTCCCCAACGCATGACATCCAAACGTCTCCCGCCAACGATTTTTGGCGGGAGACGCAGGGTCTGATCTATGACAATGGTGACGCCATACAGCCTACAACAGGCAAACAACATTGGAACACTCTATTTGCCCGTCGGCTGTATATAGGCACATTGGACGTAACAATACCCGCCGAATTAAGACTGTTTATTATCATCGTCAAAATTGACGTTGTACGTACCGTCTGCATTTTGCCCACCGGAAGCGCCGTTATCTCCGGCAGCACCCGCTCCGGGCTGTCCGTTGGCATCGGCATTTTTCTGATAGAGTTTTTCACTGATCTTGTAGAATTTCTGCTGCAAGGACTCCATAGCAGCTTTGATCTCATCTTGAGAACCGGATGCAACTTTGTTCTTCAAATTGTCAATGTCTGCCTGCACATCTGCTTTTTCACTTGCATCCACTTTGTCACCCAATTCACCAAGTGTCTTCTCACATTGGAAAATCAACGACTCAGCCTGGTTCTTTGTCTCCACAGCTTCTTTTTGCTTTTTATCTTCTTCCGCAAATTTCTCTGCTTCTTTCACAGCCTTATCAATATCTTCTTTACTCATGTTGGTCGAAGAAGTGATGGTAATATGCTGTTCTTTACCGGTGCCCTTATCGGTTGCCGTTACATTGACAATGCCGTTGGCATCAATATCAAACGTAACCTCAATCTGAGGTACGCCACGCGGTGCGGGTGCAATGCCATCGAGAATGAAACGTCCCAATGTTGTATTGCCGGCAGCCATTTCACGTTCGCCTTGCAGTACATGGATCTCCACGCTGGTCTGTCCGTCCGCAGCAGTGGAATAAACTTGGCTCTTTTTCACAGGGATCGTCGTATTACGTTCGATGATCTTGTTAAACACACCACCCAGTGTCTCAATGCCCAAAGACAGCGGCGTGACATCCAACAAAAGCAGATCTTTTACATCTCCGCCAAGCACACCGCCCTGAATGGCAGCACCGATAGCTACACATTCATCGGGGTTGATGCCCTTAAACGGCTCTTTGCCCATAAATTTCTGCACCGCATCCTGTACGGCGGGAATTCTGGTAGAACCGCCAACCAGCAACACTTTGGAAATCTGTGCAGGCGTGAGACTTGCATCGCTCAATGCCTGTTTGACAGGACCCATCGTAGCCTGAACCAAATCTGCCGTTAATTCATCGAATTTTGCACGTGTCAAGGTTGCATCAAAATGCTTCGGACCCGTGGCATCCGCCGTAATAAACGGAAGATTGATGTTACTCGTGGTCATACCGGACAACTCAATCTTTGCTTTTTCCGCCGCTTCTTTCAGACGTTGCAGCGCCATTCTGTCGTCACGCAAATCAATGCCGTTATCTTTCTTGAATTCATCGGCAATCCAGTCGATAATCCGCTGGTCAAAGTCATCGCCGCCCAAGCGGTTGTTACCGGCTGTGGCCAATACTTCAAACACACCGTCGGAAATTTCCAGAATGGAAACATCAAACGTACCGCCGCCCAAGTCAAAGATCATGACTTTCTGTTCCAAATTATCTTTGTCCACGCCGTATGCCAGTGCAGCAGCGGTCGGCTCGTTGATGATACGTTTCACATCCAAACCTGCAATTTTACCTGCATCTTTGGTGGCCTGACGTTGTGCATCCGTAAAGTATGCCGGTACCGTGATGACAGCTTCTGTAACTGTCGTGCCCAGATAAGCCTCGGCATCCGCTTTTAATTTTTGCAGAATCATCGCGGAGATTTCCTGCGGGGTGTAAGATTTGCCGTCAATGGTCACTTTTTCATTGGTACCCATTTTACGCTTAATAGAAAACACCGTACGATCCGGATTGGTGATTCCCTGACGTTTTGCCACTTGACCGACCATCCGTTCACCGGTTTTAGAAAATGCCACAACAGAAGGTGTGGTACGTGCCCCTTCGGGGTTTGTAATTACAATCGGTTCGCCGCCCTCATACACAGCAACACAGCTATTGGTGGTACCAAGATCAATTCCGATGATTTTTCCCATAATCAATTCCTTCTTTCTTTTCTTTGCCCCGGCGATTTTCCTGCCGCGGCGATACAAATACAAATTTGGTTGTAAAACAGTTCATCAGCAGTCAGCCGCATGTTTGAAACAAAACGGTTTTCTGCCGCCGGCATTGTTTGAACCGTCATGCTGTCACATCTTATGAAGCATGTCCCGTACATATGCGAAACACACTTGAATGCCGGTTCTCAAAAGTTTTCTCACTGACAAAAACTGATAAAGTGCGAAAACTAATTGGCAACTTTCACCATGGCGCAACGAATAATGCGCTCTCCTTTTTTATATCCACGCTGGAAAACTTCTACAATGCTGTTTTCCGGCAAATTCTCGTTGTCCTCGTGCATAATTGCATGATGAATATTCGGATCGAAAGTATCGCCTTTTTCACCGAATGTCTCAATTCCGAGCTTTTTGAGCATTTCTTGAAATTGGTTCATCACCATCTCCAAGCCTTTGTGAAGCTGTTCGCCCTCGCCGCACTGCAATGCACGCTCCAAATTATCTACCATCGGCATCACCTCACCCAATGCTTCGGCGTAAGCATCCGCATATACATTGTCCCGCTCTTTTTGAGAGCGTCGCCGGAAGTTTTCATATTCCGCAAACATACGCGCGTACCGATCTTTTTCCTCCGCAAGAGCTTCAGTCAATTGTTCAACCTGTTTTTGCAATTCCCGTTTTTTACTCTCTTTACATTCTTTCTTCTCTTTTTTATCTTCCAAGCCTTCTTTTTCTTTCTCGTTATCGCCGTCATGACCGCCGGTCGATTCTTTACCCGACAATTCGTCTTGCGGGGTTGCCTCCGGTTCCGTTGTCTGTTGTGTCAGATCGGCGTTTTGTTCCGAGGGGGTATCTTGAACCGTCTCTTCCTGATTAAGATTTTCCGTCATCCTGTATCCCTCCGTTTCCGAGTAAACGATGACTCTTCAATTCATTGTTTTTTTCTCTTGCACTTTGCTCCAAAATCTGCTGCACATTGCCCATCAGTGATTCAACCAGGGCTACCACACGCGGATAGTCCATGCGGCTCGGCCCAACCACACCGATTGCTCCCAACACGCGTCCATCGCGGTCTGTCAGGGTCTTGAGCACCAGCGCAGAATTATCCATCGCCTCCACATCGTCTTGGCGACCGATATAGACATTGACACCATTTTCCGTATCGGCGTGTTCCACCAGAGAAAAGATGTCATTTTTTCGTTCAAAGAAATCGAACATGCGCCGCATTTGCTCCACATCGGAAAACTCCGGATACTGCAGCAGTTTGTTCATTCCCTCAAAGTGAATCTCTCCCTCGCCCATGGCGTTGATCACGTCATAGACGGTTTTGATCAGAGGATTGACCAACATCGCATAGGAATCCATCTGCTCTTCCATTTTCATAATGATCGGCAACGTCACATCATCCATCTTTTGTCCTGCAACATAATAATTGAACAATGTGATGATGTGCCGCAGCACAACTTTTGAAATAGGAAAGGACAAATGAATATTTTTCGTTTTGACTTCCCCGCTGCCGCCCAGTGTCATGACCAAAATGAAATTACGTTCATCCAAGTAAACACCGTCGAAACGACGGATCACTGCATCATGGGGATGCGGCAACACCGTAAGAGACGTATAATTGGTCAACAGCGATACCATTTTACCGGCATCTTCCAACAACCGATCCAGCTCCGCTTGTTTTTCACGCTTGAGCCGATTCAATTCGTCCAATTCTCCGTTTGTAATCGAATACTGGTTCATCAACTCATTGACGTAAAATTTGTATCCTTTTGGAGAAGGAATTCGTCCGGCCGATGTGTACGGCTGATCCAAATAGCCCATCTCTGCCAAATCAGCCATTTCATTACGAATGGTAGCACTCGAAAATCCAATCTGCTGATTTTGCGTCAGATATTTGGATCCCACCGGCTCGCCGGTACTGATATATGCCTCTACGATTGCTTTGAGAATCTGTCGTTTTCGCGGGCTTAGTGTTCCGTCATTTTTTCGCATGCCGCACACCTCCTTCCCGCTTCACGTGATGCGTCATGCGATTCGTTCGCGTAAGCGCTTTCAAAGGAATCAATTTAGCACTCTTCATATCACAGTGCTAATTTGTAAGTATAGTGTACCCGTTTCCGCAAATATAATCAAGACTTATTTGATAACATTTAATGAACTTTTTGTAAATCGAAACCGTTTGCGATGGTGCGCTGCCAAACAAACGACAATCGCATCATCCACGAAAAAATGTGCAAGTAAAAGCAATGAAAACAACAAAAAAACGGCAAACCGGATATCAGTCATATTTCTTTTTTCTCTCCACGATTCCTTGTCAAATAATCAATTCGATTGCCAAATAAATAGCTGAAAAAATATACTGGCTATCAATCCTCCTGATAAAATACATGAAACACTGTTCCAATGTAAAAAGCTCCCAAATGCGTTCGCTTTTCGGAGACACACCGTTCCGGAAAACAAAAAAACCCAACGTGAAAAATCGTCAGGTTTATTTCTACATTATTATAGGTAGATGCACATACAAACACAAACAAAAGAAAACGCCCCGAACACGAATCCATGTCGGGGCACTGGACTGTAAAGAGGCACTAAAAAAGATGCATCAATAAATTTGTGATAATAAGCCTAAATCATTTTATATTTATTTTTCAGGCTTTTCAAGAATAACAAATGACACAAGAGTTTCTTTATGCAGATAATTTTCAAGCTTAGGATCAACATCTACTGTCTGCGTATTCATCTGCGAAATTGTCCAGCCGTCTTCCAACAATTTATTAATACGAACAAGATATTTATTGTCATTAATATCGTTCTGCTCGGTGTAATCACGGCTGTTGCTTATGTAGACTACCTTTTGCATTGCTTATCCCCCTTGTCATTTTTCTTAAAATGGTGGAGACGGTTGGACTTGAACCAATGACCCCTTGCATGTCAAGCAAGTGCTCTAACCAACTGAGCTACGCCTCCATATATGACATTGGGCCAAACGCACACTGCGAATGTTTTTTTATTATAGCAAACATTTCTCCTCCTGTCAACCCTTTTACGCTGTTTTCTCTCAAAAAACCTTTCATACGTTTTCACTTGACAATTCGACAAAAAAGTGATATCATCAGTTTGTACCTGCCTGACATGAGGAATATCACATTCCGGGAAGAAGGCAGTCGATGGAGTACTGATTTTCTGCACCGTATGATTGTACGTTTATCTCTCACGTCATCATTCATGCGGGTAACGATGAGGTCTGCGGCTGCCGTTTCAGATGGCAGCCGATTTTTTGCATATATATTATTTTGGAATGAATAAAAATAAAACTGATATGCAAAAACGCATTTGACAAAGCCACGAATCATCATCTGCACACAAAGTGATATATCTCGGTCAGCAGACAAACTGATTGCAAAGATGGAGGAACCGCACATGGAAAACGGTGAAACGCGCGTAGCAGTCATCGGTATTGTGGTGGAAAACACAGATTCCGTTGATCGTCTCAACGCTTTGCTACATGACTATGCACCCTATATCATCGGTCGCATGGGCATTCCGTATCAAAAAAAACATTTTAATCTGATCAGCATTGCCATTGACGCACCGCAAGACACCATTTCCTCACTGGCAGGTAAGGTGGGTAACTTGCCCGGTGTGAGTGTCAAAACAGCATTTTCACAAGTACCAGGAAACAAAGAACCTTGATTTCACGTTGCTTCTTCTATATTTGATCGGTATGATGCAACACGGATACGTTGGTCGTACAGCGATCAATTTATGCAATACAATGCATATACACCAAAGCGAAAAAGAAAAATACCAAAAAACAGATACGATAACATAGGAAAGAAGGAATCCATATTATGGCGATTTACGATCCAAAATCGCGCAAAGCAGAAGAATTCATCAACGACGCAGAAATTTTAGAAACACTTGCATATGCGGAAAAGAACAAAAACAACGACGCGCTGATCGATGAAATCCTGGAACAGGCGCGTCCGCAAAAAAAAGCAAACGGTACATTCTGTACAGGACTAAGTCACCGGGAAGCCTCCGTGCTATTGGCATGTGAAAACCCGGAAAAAATTCAAAAAATGTACCAGATTGCCAACGAAATCAAGCAGGCATTTTACGGCAACCGCATTGTGATGTTTGCCCCGCTGTATTTGTCCAACTACTGCGTCAACGGTTGTGTCTACTGCCCCTATCACATGAAAAACCACGACATCCCGCGGAAAAAATTGACGCAGGAAGAACTGGTTCGCGAAGTGGTGGCACTACAAGACATGGGGCACAAACGACTGGCGATTGAATCCGGTGAGGATCCGGTAAACAACCCCATTGAATACATTTTGGAATGTATCCACACCATTTACGGCATCAATCACAAAAACGGCGCTATCCGCCGTGTGAACGTCAATATTGCCGCAACGACCGTGGAAAATTACCGCAAGTTAAAAGAGGCGGGAATCGGTACGTATATTTTGTTCCAGGAGACCTATCACAAACAGAGCTATCTGGAACTGCATCCCACAGGCCCCAAACACGACTATGATTATCACACAGAGGCAATGGACCGCGCCATGGACGGCGGCATTGACGACGTTGGGCTTGGCGTATTGTTCGGTTTGGAGCGTTACAAATACGAATTTGCAGGATTGATCATGCACGCGGAACATCTGGAAGCCGTCCATGGCGTGGGACCGCATACCATTAGCGTACCACGCGTGAAACGTGCCAGCGATATTGACCCGAATACTTTTGACAATTCCATCGACGATGAAACATTTGAAAAAATCATTGCCTGCATCCGTATTGCAGTGCCGTACACCGGTATGATCATTTCCACGCGAGAATCTCAACGTGTGAGAGAACATGTACTACATATGGGTATTTCTCAGATCAGCGGCGGTTCACGTACAAGCGTCGGCGGTTATACCGAAGAAACACGGCCGCACGACACCGAACAATTTGATGTGTCCGATCAGCGGACATTGGATGAAGTAGTACGCTGGCTGATGGAAAATGGACATATTCCATCCTTCTGTACCGCCTGCTATCGAGAAGGCAGAACAGGTGATCGTTTCATGAGTCTCTGCAAGAGCGGACAAATCCTCAACTGTTGCCATCCCAATGCACTGATGACATTGGCAGAATTCCTGGTGGACTATGCAACGCCCGAAACGCGGCGTGTCGGCGAACAAATGATTGCACAAGAACTGCAAAAAATCCCGTCCGAAAAAGTGCGTACACTGACAGAACAACATATTCACGATATTTATCATTCCAACCGACGCGATTTTCGGTTCTAACCCCAGCGTGAGCAAAAAAGCAGCGATACAAAGTGGTATCACTGTTATCCACCCTTCATTTCCATATGAAATTAGCCACCGCCGCCACTCACTCCCGCGGCACGGCAAAGCTTTATCTAATACAGCAAACACATCTCCGCGGCAAAGGCGCCGACGGGTCTTTCCCCAAGCGCGCCCATTTTTCCGCGGAGACTCTTTATTTACCCATATCCCCATATGCCCGGCAAGATGCGTGCTGCATATTTTCCCTTTCTGACCCAATCACATGCAACCGATCATTTGAACAATACAAATCAATTTCACCAAACAAAAACCATCAACCAAATAAAATATTTAGAAAGAGGTGCATTTGTTATGTCTATGAACGAAACGCCGTCGGCTGAACGTACCCACATCGGTTTTTTCGGCCGGCGTAATGCAGGAAAATCCAGTCTGGTCAATGCCGTAACCGGTCAATCGTTGTCGGTCGTCTCCGACGTGCGCGGAACCACAACGGACCCGGTGCGAAAAGCGATGGAATTGTTGCCCCTGGGGCCCGTGGTGATCATCGATACACCGGGATTTGACGATAACGATGAAATGCTGGGTACCCAACGTGTGCAGCGTACCAGAGAAGTTTTGGCACAAACAGACATCGCCGTATTGGTGATAGATACCCCGATTGTATCAAACAGCTGTGAATCGGAATTACTCTCCTTATTTCAGCAAATGTCTATCCCCTATCTCATCGCCTACAACAAAGCAGATCTACATGATGCGCAAACGACAGATCAGGCCGACGCAAGTACATCCGATCAAAAAAGAACTTCTTTTCATGACGACAAAGAACAGGCACCGGTTCTGTTTGTCAGTGCAAAAACGGGTGTGGGCATCAGAGAACTCAAAGAGACATTGGCACACATGCTGCAAACAAACGACACGCAAAAACCACTGGTACATGATTTGGTGCCACCGGAAAGCACGGTGCTTTTGGTTGTTCCCATTGACAGCGCCGCTCCGAAAGGAAGATTGATTTTGCCGCAGCAACAGGTACTGCGCGATTTGTTGGATGGTGGATGTACCGCTGTGGTTACAAGAGAGACAGAACTTTGTGGTACATTAAAACGCCTGGACAATTGCGTCGATCTGGTTGTGACGGATAGTCAAGTATTTTCCTATGTTTCCTCCGTTTTGCCGCTCGATATGCCTTTGACCTCCTTTTCCATTCTCATGGCACGTTATAAAGGTTTTTTGGATCGCGCTTTGGAAGGAATTGCCACGGTGGACAAACTCAGGGACGGCGACCGCGTACTGATTGCGGAAGGATGCACACATCACCGCCAATGCGATGATATCGGTTCGGTCAAAATTCCACGCTGGCTGCATGCGCACACGCAAAAAAATCTACAGATCGATATTGTCCCAGGCAAAGAATTCCCCGCTGATCTCTCCCCCTATGCGCTGATCATCCATTGCGGCGGATGTATGTTGACCGAACGCATGGTGCGCGCGCGCATCAACAGTGCGACCGCACAAGGCGTCCCCGTAACAAATTACGGCACGCTCATTGCGTATATGAACGGCATTTTATCTCGCGCCATTCAGCCATTGCAAAAAACAATATAATCAAAGGAAAGGCCATCAACTGTTAAATCAAAAAATCGGATACCATTTTGGTATCCGATTTTTTATTTATGAAAGCGGAGACGCTATGTATATCAAGCATCAAAACGCCGGTAATCATGAATATCCCTCTAATATATTGTTTGATATCAGTTCAATGTATCAAAACATATTCCTGCACCGCAAACAAACCCGCAAGGGTCTACATCTGTCTCATGATTGATTGCTGTTGTTTTTCGGTTTCTCTGCCGGTTTTTCCGACACGGTATTTTCATTTTGCTGTTGTTTTAACTGTTCCAGCTCATTCATAAACGACTCTAAGTCCTTAAACTCACGATGGACAGAGGCAAAACGCACATACGCCACCGCATTGAGTTTCTTCAATTTCTCCATCACCAAAACACCGATGTGCCGGGAAGTGTGTTCGCTTTGCAGGGAATTTTGCAATTCCATCTCCACCTCGTTGACGATCTGTTCCAGATCGGCACGGCTCACCGGCAGCTTATCGCAGGCACGAATCATGCCGGCCAGCACTTTGGAACGATCAAACATCTGCAAACTGCCATCTTTTTTTTGCACCATCAGCGGTGCGTGATCAACAATTTCATACGTGGTAAAGCGACGTTGACAGGAAAGACATTCTCGCCGACGGCGAATACTGGTATATTCATCCGTTGGGCGGGAATCAATGACCTTACTTTCCGTATAACCGCAATGTGGACATTTCATTTGTAAGCCTTCCTTTCGTCACACACCATAATTGCTCTGTTTTGCTATTGTTAAACAGAAACCATCTGTTTTTTGTTTCATCCGTATACCGATCACTCAGGCGCGTACGAACCCACGCACGGAATTTTTCCATTTCTGTTCCAAAAACCGCAGCTTGGGCATCTGTTATGTTATTACATGTACCTGCCGATCTCGTTTTATGATTGCGGCATGGGAAAATGAGATAACATCACACCCATATCATTTTGCACTGCCATGCGCCGCTGTTCTGTTTCCTCTGCCGCGCGCGCCAAACGCTGGGCGTGCAGCAATCCTGCGCCGCAACGACGCGGAATGCGTACCTGCCACGTTAACACACCGCGTGTTGTCTGCGTCTCTTTTTGTTCCCAGCCGTTGAGCCGCGCCAAATCATCAGCCAACTGCATGCGAAGTCCCATATAGTGTGCATCGGTTTTGCCGCTTTGCGTATCTTTTTCAGAAAAATATCGCTCCGAGGCCTCGAAAGTCACAGAGATGACCAAAAGATCCTCTCCCTCTTCCTGCAAGCTGACGACAATATCCGAAACCGTATACTGTAACATATAAAACAATTTGGTCAAATAAAACTTTTGAAATTCTTCCGAGTAAATTCGGCAGCAAAAATCACCGTTTTCACCGTCGTTTTTTTGCGGCACAAACAGCACTTCCGGCAAACGGCTGTCACGTCGCGCCTGATACTCTTCCGTAACTTCAGATATGAGTGCAGACAGATCGGCAAAATGCGGCACTTTTTCCATATGCTCGCCCATCTGCGCTGCATAATACATACAAAGCAAAAGGAAAAATCCATATACATTTTTCTCTTGCTTTTGGAACATTTCAACCAATTGTGTTTGCTCCTCGTTTGCGGTGGGCAAAAGCATGGAGCAAACGGAATCCAACACAGAAAGGCTGATCATCACCTCCGTTTGCGCCGCAAGCAATGTCTGGCGGGCGTCCGGAGATAAAAACATGTGTATAGAAGTACACTGTACCGCATACATCCTTACACTGGAACCTTCCTGCAATTGCGGAATAGCACAGATAAATGCGCCGCGATATACACCCGGGCTACGCAACCGAAGCGCAGCCATCGTCTTTTTGCGTTGCAGGACTTCCCGGTATTCTTCGATACAGTCCTGCATGAGGTAATCACTTAATTTTTCCCGTCGATTGATCCGAACCGAACGTTCCGCTGCTGCATTTTTATATACCACGGTTCCTTTGGAATTTAAGATCAATACCGGTGCGTTCATATCGGCATAGCTGGAAAATAGATCACGGTTGCTTGTCGTGTTCTCCATGGCCCACCTCTCACATATTTCTCCTATTGATAAAACAAAAGTACAATACCACCTTCGTCATGTTTCCGAAAAGTGCTTTGATACGATACCAAAGACTCTTTCGAAACACATTTCAGGCACATTTATTTTTCTTTACGATCTGTGTGACGATCCTGATCGGGCAAATCCGATTGTTTTGTATCGCCCCCACGCATTTTCGATTGGGTGCGCTTTTTGGATGATAAATTAGATGTTGTTTTGGATACAGAATTCTGCTTCCCGTTTTTTTCCTTCAAATCAGTTTGGTTACTACCGGTACGATCCACACGCGCCGTCACATGGCTTTTCTTATGATCTTCGCTGTTTTTCACATGTCTCTTAGCTGTATTGCGTTGTCGTACTGATTTCTCATCTCCATGCACCTCAATATGCACGGCAGGAGCGCGCAATGCCTTTTGTTTATTTCGTACATCCGATCCATCTTTTTTGTGCACACCACGCACCAAAAGTACAATTCCCAGGATCAAGGCGCCAATCAAAAACAGCACCAGAATCCCCAACAATATCAAAGCCGTTACGGATACACCCTGAAACGGTGATGTAGGGGTAGCAATCACAACATCCCGGCAATATTGTGCCAACAAGGAATCAATCTCTTCTCCGGCATTTGCGGGCACAAGCAAATAGTCGTGGGACTCTGTGAGCATCTGAACAAATGCGGCATCGTCCCCAAGCAAAAGATCCGTTGCGATGGGAGAAAGCGATACATCGGAAGTATCCGAAGAAAGATTGTCGTCGCGATCCGTTTTGTCTCCTTCATCCGCCTGTGTGGTTTCTTTTGTCTGTTCTGTTTCTTCTTCCGTTGATCCGTCCGTTTGTGTCAAAACTTCATACACGTCAACACGCGTTTGTGCAAACACCTCGGGCAAAAATACCGTTACACGCGCAGTACCGGGGTAATGTTCGCCATCCGCAAAATCCAAATACAATGCAGATGTGTTTGTCAACGCATCTTTGATTTCTTTTGGCAACACGCCGTTCTTTGGCTCCGTTACGGTTACTTGTGCAGTAAATGTTCCCCACCGTCCGGTATTACGGAAGATCGAATCATAACTAAAATAAAATTCTGCCCCCTGTCCGTGAATCAAAATATCCACGTCCACCGTTTCGTCTTCCTCCGACAGGGCCTGCGAAAACAATTGGTTAGAATCCACCTGCACTGATTCAGGTTGTATCGTGTATTCTTTGCAAACAGTTTCTGTCTGACTTTGCTCCGTTGTTGACGCATCATTTGCTGCAAGTACAGAAAAGACACCAAGGGACAGCGACACGAGCACTGTCCCACATAATATTCCGACAATCGATCTGATTCGATTCATCTCTATCTACCTTAACCGTCCTTTGTTTTATCCGGCTGACACCACAACCTTGTCCGGCACACACAAAAACCTCTTGTGCCATGACAACACATCAGCGGTTTTATCCCGGCAAAAGATTTTGTACCTTTCGAAGCAACACTTAACGCTGCAAACAACCGGGTGCTGCATAGCTATTCGGGGAATTGAGCTGCTGACCGCCGGCACGAACCGTGGCCGTTCCCGCAGCGATCTGAATACTTGTCGTTGCCTGGAAACCGTCATCCCCGCACTCAATGGTCACGTTTCCTCCGAACATATTGATGACGCCGCGACCGGCATCTGTCTCGTTATCAGACTTGATACCGTCATCATCGCTCTTCACCAGAATCGTGCCGTCCAAAATGGAAACAGCATCTTTGCCTTTCAATCCATTGTTGCGGGCAGAAGCCACCGTAACGGTACCACTCACGATGCGTAAATCATCCTTCGATGCGATCCCATTATTAAAGTTGCCGTGAACCGTCAAAGCGCCCTCTCCGTTGATTACCAAATCCTCGCGGCTGTACACGCACGCATTGGCGCCCTCTGAACGCTGCGGCGAGGAGGCTGTTTGATTGGCATCGGAAAACTCATTCTCTGTTCCGGCTGCAAGTGTAAGTGTGACTTTGTCGGCGCTTTCCACAATCAAAGGTGCGTCCGTTGCGCTTTGCAATGACATACCGTTTAGTACCAAGCGCACCTTATCCTCTTTGGCGGCAGTAACGATGATCTGTCCGTTGGTACAAGTACCGCTGATCACATAATTGCCCGCATTTTGAATTCGTACAACGTTGCCCTCAACCGCAGCGCCGGTACCGTCCACCGTATGCCCTGCATCCGAGAGTGTCACTGTAGCCGTCACAGAATCATATGTAGCATCGCGGTCAGAATTGGAAAAAGCATTGTTGATCTGTTGATCTATCGACAAGGAAAAAGCCGGTTGATCATCTGCAGGTGTACTGACCTGCTCATCCGTGTTATCATCGCAACCAACAAAGCACAGACAGCAAACGATTGCCAGACAGACAAGTGTCCCCCGATAGATCCAATTCAAAAAGGATTTGGTTTCTGTTGTTTTCATGAAAGATCTCCTTCGTTATATTACCGCAAACCGTTGACGGTATTCCACTCATATACGATTTTTTCACTTTTCAAATGGCGCCGACAAATGCTGACAAAATATCCACCTTGCCGCATCTTTGAACAAAAAATCAACGAAAAAACCCGTGCCATAGCGTGCAAATGAGACAAGCAATTGTAACTTTTATGAACGCCTGATCTGTTTTATTTTATCATATCTTCTATCGTTTTGCAAGTCCTGTTTCCTTTGCCGCTGTGCAGGTCCGCTATGTTGCCTGAAAACAGCGCCCGCAATGGTGACGCAATTTTTCGCCGTTTTCTTTCTTTTTACCGGTTTTGTCTGCTTTGGCGGCATGATGTTGACTTTTCAAGAAGAACGTTATATAATAAAATTCGATTATATGTGATTTGATGCAAAAGTATTCCGATGACACAGGCGGAGGAAAGAACATGCGTCCAAAAATTGACCGTCCCGTGATCGTGGAGGGAAAATATGACAAATTGCGTCTGCTCTCCATCTTTGACGCTGTTGTTCTGACCACGGATGGATTTGGTGTGTTTCGATCGGAAGAAAAGAAGTTGCTGATCCGCACGCTGGCGGCAAAGCGCGGTGTCTTGGTGTTAACCGACCCGGATGGGGCTGGACTTGTGATCCGTAATTTTTTGCGCGGCATTTTACCTTCCAAACAAATCACACATCTGTATATACCGCCCATTCCCGGTGTGGAAAAGAGAAAACGGGCACCGTCACGCGAAGGACTGTTGGGTGTGGAGGGTATGGAAAAAACGTTGTTGCAGCAACTGTTCGCCCCATACATTTGCGGAAACGGTACGCCTCAGGTGGGTGAGAAAGTCAGCAAAACCGATTTTTTTTGTGATGGATTCAGCGGTGGAAAAAACAGCAAGGGCAAACGTGCGGCGCTTTCCTCCATGCTACATTTACCGCAAAATCTCAGTGCCAATGCACTGTTGGAAGCCATCAATCTGATCACCGATCAAAACGGATATCGTGCCGTTGTGGACAAGCTCAAACAAGCAGAGCAAACAAATCTGCCTACAGACGCACACTAAATACCCAACTCCCAAAAGCACTGTTTCTCATAAACTTGCAATGCTGAAATCTGCTGTCAAACGCCGAAAAACAACAGATGTTCCCGTTGTCTGCGACACGGACAGACACTCACTCTTGTATGTTATGAAAGGATATCAAAACGCATGACAACCGTCGAAAACAAGCAAGCGAATGCACGCGGCCTCTCACGGGGCACAAGTTTCTCCTTTGCAACGCTTTCCCTGTGCATTCAACTGCTTTTGTTCAGCCTGTTCTTCGATATGACTCCGTTGCAACCAAGGAATGCATCAGCATTGGCCTGGGTCTGTGACACACTGATCAGCTGCGTTTTACTGCTTTTCGTTTTACGCAAAACCTCCCCCGTCGGTCTGCATTCCCCCATGATTCTTTCCCTTAGCTGCCGCATGATTTATCTTGCAGTGGGACAAACAGTATTTTTCTTCATGGAGCGTGCATATCATACAGCGGATAGCATAAACCCGTACCTCGTTGCCACGGCGGCACTTGCTGTTGTATTTTTCTTTGTTTATTATTTTGTCACGCATCTTTTGCTGTTTCATCGTGCGTTTCACCGTTATCACCGCCGTCATTTGCTGACCATGACTGCCATTGCCACAGCAATGATCAACTATACGGTTTTTTATTTAACCAAATTACTGCTTTTCGGCATTGACTATTATATGTACGCCGATATGGTTGCTTGGCTGATCGCTTCCCTGTATTTTTTTCTTGTTACGCGGGATCTTGTCAAAAGCGAAAACGGAAATGCCGAAATCGTCCTGTATATAATGTGCCTGTTTTCATTTTTGCTCACCCACATGATGATTCGCTTTTCTTACGGTTTCACCTACAATTTGTTGCCGCAGGCACAGCGGGAATGGATCATTGATTTTGGCAAACCGTTTTTGGTTGTCCTCACAACACTGGTCACTTATCTGGTCGTGCGGTATTGTTTTCCACACATCAAGCGCATTGACGATAACACGGCGGATTGATCTCTGGACAAGCACAAATATGACATGCAAACGTGCAACATTTTTACCCTATTGCGTGACTTCTTTGAAGAATGGTACATTGTTTGCCTTGCGCCTCTTGCCGCAAGTACGACATCATGATAACAGAAAGTTGCATCAAATGAAGGAGTGCCTTTGTTGAGCGATACACAAAAAGGCTGCCGCTCGGTTGTTGCCTACGGCAGCCTTTCCGCATATCATCATTGCAGTCATACAACCCTTACTGATCTTTTCTGCGCGGAATCAATAACAGAACCAAAACGACAATCACTACAGCAATGACAATGGCGATAATAATCCCTGTGATGCTGCTTCCCTCTTTTTCTGTTGCATCCTGGGCATCCTGTACGGCATCTTTTGTGGTTTCACCTGTTTGATCGGCTTTATCCACGTTATCCGCCGTATCACTGACCTCGCCGTTTTCTTTGTCAAACATTTCCTCGCTGCCCTTAGAAGTGTCACTCACCTCGCCGTCTTTTGCCGCGTCGCCGTTCCCGGTGCGTACACCGGCATCTGTCTCATTTCCCGCCGTATCAGGGGCACCGTCGACGAGCCCCAAATCGTTATCTCCACCCCTGTTTTCCGCTTGCTGCGCGCTGCGTGGTTCTGGTTCGTTTGCAGCAGGGGAAACCGGATCCATGGACCGGTTCTGCTGAGCAGACACAGACAGGGCGAACATTGCCGCAAGTACCGTTAAGATCAGGCAAACCGCGAGGATCTGGCGGCTTTTGTTCCAGTGTTTCATCTTTTTTCCCTCTCTTCATTTCTCATTTTGCTCATTTCACATTGTCTGGTGCGTCATTGCGGGTGTTTTCGGAATAACTTGAACCAAATGCCGTGTGTCATAACTTCCCAATAAACAAACAAAAATCTGTCGATCCGAGCAAATCCCGCCACCGGTTGTTTTTGCATTTTTATTTTTTGGCTTCACATATTTTAAAAAACAAAATACATCCGGCCTATGTTGCAGTATGCGCAAAATGTGATCGTTTTATTCTTTTTTTGATTTTTTGCGCATGATATTGTAGTAAAATAACAACTGCAAAAAACGTGCACGCTGCATGACATTCACAAAGTTACCAAATGAAGAAATAATTTCCTTTTAACATAAATGTACCTGCGAAAGGGACAAAGAAATGCAAAGCAAACGTTTTCAAAAAAACGATCAAGGATTTCGGTGTGTCCATTGTGACAAAGAAGTGTTGCCGCAAGGTAACACCTCTCGCAACCACTGCCCGTTTTGTCTGACCTCACTGCATGTAGACATCTTACCCGGCGACCGTCAAAACCCCTGTCGCGGAGAGATGCGCGCCGTATATGCCCGTCCCGACGCAAAAAAAGGGTATATTCTAACGCACCGTTGCCTGCGCTGCGGTGCGTTGGTTCACAACCGCGCGGCATTGGATGCCAAAATACAGCCGGACAATGCAGCACTGATCATTCATTTGACAACCATGCCCGACCCCGAACAATCCGTCAAAACAAAAGCGGGTGGTTTCAAGTCAAAAAAGACAAAATAACAGCGTGCACAAACAAATCCTTGGCAGAAACAAAAATTCCGGGCACTTGCAAGTCTTGTTTTCCTATGGTATAATAATGTTATCTTAACACAGATACCTATCCTGCACCTGTTCAGAATAAATCGGGGATATTCTATTGATCTTTGGTTTGTGACAGCAACGCATTTTTTTACAGACCGATGCATACTTGTTGTCTGTCCCGCATCGTGATCGACCCGTTGTGCGGCATGAACCGATCCGCAACAGCCATGGTATATCAACAAAAGGAGAAACGCACATGTCACAGGATCCACAAATCCGTTTTCGTACCGCAACACGCGGTTACAACAAGGAAGACGTGAACAACTATATCTCCAAGATCAGCATCAATTTTCAGAGTGTGGAACAATCGCTCAAATCAGCCATCAATCAACTTCATCAAGAACTTGAATCGCAAAAAGAACTGCTTGCCGCACAGCGCGACACGCTGTTGCAACAAGCACAGCTGCTGGCGCAAATGGACACATTGCAAGCAGCCAACAAGCGCAACGAAGCGGCACTTGCCGAGGCAAAGCGCATCATTGACCACAAAAACGAAGAACTGACGGCGATGCGCCATGACACAGAGGCGTTGCGCACTTGTTGCAGCCAAGTATGCAATCAAATGGAAACACTGCAAATGCAAGTAAAACAAAGCGCTGCCGAACAACCAACGTCCGCCAAAACGGGAGCGGTGCAAACACCGTGTAACACATCCCCCTGCGCCACCACCGCTTTCGCAACAAACACGATACAAAATACAGAATCAAAAGAAAACATCTTTGATACGTTAATGCAACAACTGGGCGGAAGCGTAGACGAATTGTGCCGCCGTGCCGCAGCTTATGATGCAACGCCCGCCGTTGCCCCGCCTACTCCCGAAGCGGAAGAGCCAAAACCTGAGTCAAAACAACCAATGAGATCTACAAAAGACGATACAACCAATACAACTCCCACGGCGCCCATGGAAAAAACGTTTGCGCTGATGACACAAGCGATGCATGCGCTTCGTGCACAATGCGAAAAGATGGGCGGAGAAATGCAAAACACTTCTTCGGCACCGAATCCTGAGTCGCAAAACCAAAATGGGTGAGCACAATTTACAACAAACATATTACAAGCCCGACCGTATGAAAAACGGTCGGGCTTTTTGGATGATTTGCACACTTTTTTCCAAAACCATATATGGACAATACTATGGCAACCACACGCTTTTAGAAAAAATGGCACCAATACAATGCTTTTTCTACTGCACAAACAAATAATGACTAGATCAACACAAAAAATAACACGCCCTTAATTTACATAATATTCATAAATTCAGTGTAAAATGCCGTGAAATGGGTTATATAATACTTTGAAAATTATTGCACCGTTGTTTGATTTGGAGGTGGTTCTTTGATTCTGGCAATCAAGCTGGGTGTATCTGCCATTGTCTTTGTTGCGTGCTTTTTCTGGCGTCATGCCGTAATGGTCAAACAGACGGCCGGTGCCTCAGATGCAAATGACAAAGAGATACAAAAGCAATATAAAAAGAAAAAAAGACTGCCGTTTTGGGGTATGGTCATATCGGGTTGGTTTTTCGTCAGCACGATCATTTCACAGATCAGCGGTGGATTTGGAAATGTGGCAATCGAATTTGAGCTGTTCAGCCCCGCGCAGCAATTCGCCTGGGGCGGACACACATTTGGCGTTGCAAAAACGACCGTGTTGCTTTGCATTGTAACTTTGGTGGTACTGGTTTTAGCCCTGTTGTTTCGCCTGTTCGCCGTGCCCCGCTTCAAAGAAACGCCGCACGGACTGCAGAATTTGGCAGAAGCGGCCGTAGAAGCGATGGATCAATTTACGGAAAATACCGTTGGCAAAAAGCTGGCTAAAAATTTGTCACCATATATGATGAGCCTGGCGGTCATGATGATCGGTTGTGCATGCACCGAACTGTTCGGGCAACGGCCGCCGACTGCAGATCTTCTGGTCACCATTACAATGGGTCTGGTCACACTGTTTTTGATCAACTACTACGGGATCAAGGAAAAAGGACTCGGGGGTCGGATCCGTTCCATGGGGGGACCTGTCAAGGTCATGTCACCACTGATGTTCGTGCTCAAAATAATCAGTGACATTGCAACTCCGGTCTCCTTGGCATGTCGATTGTTCGGCAACATGATCGGGGGCATGATCGTCATGGATCTGCTCAAAAGTGCATTGGGTGGATACGGCTTTGCCATTCCGTCTGTGGCGGGACTCTGGTTTAACTTGTTCCATCCGCTCATTCAGACCTACATCTTCATTGTATTGTCTCTCACTTTTATCAAAGAAGCGGCAGAGTAACCGCTCAAAATTCCAAACCATACGTTTCCGCACAACAAATATACACACGAAAATATCACAATCATATTCCAAGAAAAAATTTTTATATTGTCAACCAGATAAAACAATCATAAATCCCTTTCAACTTATTTGATTCTGTTTATTCAATCTAATTTATCTAATCTTAAATGTCATGTTTGGAGGACACAATTATGACCGCACTTGCAGTTGCACTCGCTCTTTTGCCCTGTATGGGCGCGGGTATCATGATGGGTTTTGCTACCGCAAAAGCCACCGAATCCATCGCTCGTCAACCGGAAGCTTCCGGTAAAATCAACGCCATTTTGCTGTTGGGTCTGGCATTGGCGGAATCCTGCGCCATCTACGGCTTTGTCGTTGCGTTGATGTTGTTTACCAAGCTATAAAAACAGCGGACATCCATGATCATTTCCGTTTCCGCAGATACACATTGCCCATTGTTTAATCGCTTTTGGGCAGGCAGAGTATGCGGTGGAAATTTAGCAGGACAAGAGGAGAACCGGTTACTATGAACATCAATCTTTCGGAAATTCCAACCGATCTGATTTTGAATCTTTTGAACATCGTGGTACTGTTTTTGATCGTACGCACACTTGTCTATCGCCCCGTAAGAAAATTTATGGATGAGCGGACAGCACGCGTGCAAGAAGCGCGTACAGCTGCGGAAGCACAGCAAAAAGAAGCGCAACTTCTCGCCGCATCGTATGAAGAAAAAAGCAAAACGATTCAACAACAGGCAGATCAGCAGGCACAAGAACGCCTGCAAAAAGCAGAAAAAGACGCACAGGCGATTGTATCACAAGCCCAACAACAAAGTGAACAAATTCTTTCAGATGCCCAGGCGCGTGCACAAAGCGACTATCAAAAAAAGATGGACGAAATGCAGAAAGACATTTCCGATCTGGCATGCCGTCTGTCCGGTGCCATTTTATCTCGTGAGATCCAGGCGCAAGACTATGACGATATGATCAAAGATTTTTTTGAAGCGGCGCCGACCGCATCGTCCGCGTCTGAAAAAGAAGCGTCTCACGATGCAAACGCGGCACAATGATCGTCCGTTTTTGTCTGTATCATCAACCAAGAAAGCGAATTGAAACATGAAGAAAATTATCATTCGTGCCCCCTCCCGTATGCCGGGAGAAGCGTGGGATAAGCTGGAAGAACAGCTGAGAACGCGTGTGGGAGAATGTACGATCACACGCGTCATTGACGAAACGTTAATCGGCGGTTTTTGTGTGGAAATTGACGGAAAAACTTATGATATGTCTGTTTTTACACAGTTGCAGGATTTCAGCGTTTCCATGCAAGAGCGTCATTTCGGGAACCCCATCAAAGAAGCCGAAGACATGAACGCATATTTTTCACGCTGTCTGAATTTGTTTCATCGGCACACGGTGGTTTATCAACGTGGAAAAGTGGAAAAAATCAGCGATGGGGTTGTGCGCATCAAAGATCTGCCCAACCGTTCTTACGGTGAAATTCTGAAATTTGATTCAGATGTTTGGGGCATCACAATGGACATGGAAGAAAATGGTGTAGGTGCCGTACTTCTGAGCGCAAACGAACATGTGCGTGCCGGGGACAACGTGGAAGGTACCGGACACGTGGTATCCATTCCCGTTGGAGATGTACTCTTGGGGCGTGTCATCGATCCCATCGGGCGCGCGCTGGACGGCCTGCCGCTGCAGGCGGAAACGTTCTATCCGGTCGAACGTCCCGCCCCCGCACTCATTCGCCGCCGTCCCGTAGATACCCCTCTGCAAACAGGGATTGTCTCCATCGATAGCATGATTCCCATCGGACGTGGTCAACGTGAGCTGATCATCGGGGATCGGCAAACCGGAAAAACTTCAATTGCGCTATCCACCATTCTCAATCAAAAGGACACGGGGGTCATCTGTATTTACTGTGCCATCGGGCAAAAAGCCTCCAATGTGGCACAGATGATTGAAACATTGCGGCAGAACGACGCCATGGCTTATTCCATTGTGGTATGCGCAACCGTTTCAGACAGCCCGGCCATGCAATATCTCGCGCCGTATGCGGCGTGTTCCGTAGCTGAATATTTTATGGAACAGGGACGGGATGTATTGGTGGTATATGATGACTTGTCCAAGCACGCTGTCGCATACCGCACCATGTCTTTGCTGCTACATCGGCCGCCGGGCCGTGAAGCTTTCCCGGGTGATGTGTTTTATCTACACAGCCGTCTACTCGAACGCGCGGCCTGCATGGAAAAGAAATACGGCGGAGGAAGCATGACCGCTTTGCCGATCATCGAAACCACGGGAGGAAACCTTTCCGCTTATATTCCTACCAACGTGATTTCTATCACCGATGGACAAATTTATCTGGAAAGCGAATTGTTCCACAGCGGGATTCGTCCTGCGGTAAACACCGGTCTGAGTGTTTCCCGTGTCGGACGTGCGGCACAAATGCCGGCGATGCGCAAAGTCAGCGGTACACTGCGAATTGATTTGGCGCAATATCGCGAAATGGCGGTCTTTTCCCGTTTCGGCGCCGATCTGGACACATCCACACGTGCGTTGCTGGAACGCGGAGAATGCCTGACCAATCTGTTCAAGCAAGGAAAAGATGTGACCTATTCTCTTTGGCAGCAAGTCGCAATGCTCACAGCATATCGGGAAAATTTACTCACCGATATTCCGATCAGCCGTCTGGGAAATGCATGCCAGGATCTTTTCCAAACACTGCGCGCCACTTCTCCGGCTATCATTGCACACATCACTTCTACCGGAGATCTGGACAAAGAAAACCAGACAACCCTGATAAACGCGTTACGGACGTGGAAAGACGCATACACAGCAAAAAATGCATCCACTGAAAACAAGCAGTGAAAACAAGATATAAACATTGTTTCGTTCCTGAAACACTGTCATTTTGAATCATTGACATAATACAAATATGCATGAAACAAGATGACAACGCCAAAATGGTGTAAAACAATAAAAAGGAGGTAGGGACATGAGAGACATGAGTGAAATTCGGCGTAACATTCGCTCTGTAGAAGAAACACGCCAAGTGACAAATGCCATGTTTTTGCTCTCTACTTCCCGCATGAAACACGCCATGCAGCAAATTGGGCACAACCGCGAATATATGAAACGTATTCGCGCTGCCGTGCATGAAATTTTGGCACATATGCCGCAAGACGACCATCCTTTTATGCGATACAGCAAAGAAAAGGACACGCGTCCTTCTTATTTGGTGATTGCAGCAGACAAAGGATTGTGTGGCGCATATAATCAAAATTTGCTTCGTTTTGCAAAAGACATTTTGGCCAAACAAAAATCGGCTGAAACACTGCATATCTGCACGGTCGGAGAACAGGCAACGCGCACCTTAACTGCCGCCGGTTATCAACCGGATGTGGCATTTACCGGTGCGGCACAGCGGCCTGACACATATTATGCGCGGGCGATGGCTGAACATTTTGTAAGGATGTTTCGGGACGGTGCGATCTCTTCTTTTCACATCATCTACACGCATTATAAAAATCAACTCACGCAGGCACCGCGTTGCTTAAAACTGTTGCCTGTGGAAGAACGCGATTTTGCTCATGCGGCCGCACTCCCCGTGCAGCGGGAAATCTGCTTTGAGCCATCAGCACAAGAAGTTTTTGATCGCGTCATTCCGCAATATCTGGTCGGCATGATCTATGACTGTCTCCATCACGCCGCCTGCTCCGAACAAATCAGCCGCATGAATGCCATGCAAAGCGCCACAAAGAACGCAGATGAAATGCTGCATCGCTTGCAACTGCAATATAATACCGTGCGGCAACTAGCCATTACCAATGAGATCACGGAGATTGCCGCAGCAGCGTCACTTGCAGATAACGCGGTTTGACACAAAAGCGAGTGCCCCTGTTATCTGTACGGCAATCAAATAAAATACGGAAAGGATCGAACACCATGCCCATAACCAAAGGAACCATCATTCGGGTTGCAGGCGCTGTTTTGGACCTGCGGTTTACGCCGGGGGAGGAGCCTGCCATTCATGCGCTGGTTACAACCGAAAGCGGCAGTCACCATATGGAGGTTTTTTCGCACCTGGGAGACGGTGTGGTGCGCTGCGTTGCGCTGGAAGCAACAGAAGGACTGCGCTGTGGGCTGCATGTGGAAAGTGACGGTACTTCCATCAAAGTCCCCGTCGGCGATGCCGTCATCGGGCGCACAGTGGATGTGCTGGGGCGTCCCATTGATGGCAAAGGGCCCATTGATGCCAATGAATATTGGGATATTCGACGTCCGGCGCCTCCGCTTTCTGAGCAAAAGCCGGCAACAGAAATACTGAGTACCGGCATCAAAGTCATTGACCTCTTGATTCCATACCCCAAAGGCGGCAAAATCGGACTGTTTGGCGGCGCCGGCGTTGGGAAAACGGTATTGATCATGGAACTGATCCACAACGTCGCTACCAATCACGGCGGATATTCCGTATTTACCGGCGTGGGTGAACGGAGCCGTGAAGGAATTGAACTAATGCGGGATATGGAGCAGAGCGGCGTTATCAACAAATCCATTTTGGCATTCGGACAGATGAACGAACCGTCCGGGTCTCGTATGCGTATCGCCTTGTCAGGACTCACCATGGCGGAATATCTGCGGGATGAGAAACACCAGGATGTCCTTTTGTTTATCGACAATATTTTCCGTTACGTACAAGCGGGCAACGAGGTATCCGCACTCTTGGGACGAATGCCGAGTGCTGTGGGGTATCAGCCGACGCTGGCAAACGAGCTGGGGGAGTTGGAGGAGCGGATTGCCACGCTGCCCACCGGATCGATCACGTCGGTACAAGCAGTCTATGTCCCTGCAGACGATTTGACGGACCCTGCGCCAGCGACGATCTTTTCTCATTTGGATGCCACCACCGTGCTTTCACGTGAAATTGCGGAACAGGGGATTTATCCTGCTGTTGATCCGCTGCAATCCGCCTCCCGTTTGCTGGAACCGGAATTTGTCGGAGAACTGCATTACCGTGTGGCTCAAAATGTATTGGAAGCATTGCAACGTTATCAGGATCTGAAAGATATCATTGCCATTTTGGGTATGGAGGAATTGTCTGCACAAGACAAACTCATCGTCAGCCGTGCGCGCAAACTGCAATCATTTCTCTCCCAGCCGCTGCATGTTGCCAAAGCATTTACCGGTGTGGAAGGCAAATCGATTCCTGTGGAACGCACTGTAGAAAGTTTCCGTCAGATTGTAGACGGTGAAGTGGATGACATTCCGCAAACATATTTCTTTATGTGCGGCGACATCGATGAGGTCAAGCAAAAATATGCTGCCGACAAACAAAATGAAAACACAGACGCGCCCAATGAAGCGGAGGCAGCATCATGAGCAGCGAACAACACGGATTTGAACTGTTGATCATGACCCCGGATCGACTGTTTTTTCACGATACGGCGCAAGCGCTGATTTTTGACAGCGGCGAGGGACAGATGGAAATTTTGCCAAACCATGCCCCGCTTGCTGCATCAGTGGCCATCGGAGAATTGCAAATCAAACAGAACGATACGTGGAAAAATGCATTTGTCTCGGAGGGATTTTTGACCGTAGAAAATGATGTTGTATCCGTGTTTGCACAGGCAAGCGAATGGCCGGAAGAGATCGATGAGGTTCGTGCGCAAAATGCCAAAGAGCGTGCCATGCGTCAATTACAACACAAACAGAGCATTTATGAACACCAGCATACGATGATCTCGTTGACCCGCGCCATGGAACGGTTGCGTATCAAACACAAATAATACTTGGAGCAAGTACGACTTTTTTTCTCCATTATTTGGATCAAATGTTTCAACCATTAAAATCACAATTTTTTCGTTTATACACATCTGCGATGTTTTGTAGAACCATAAACAAACGGGCACGGCGAATTGCCGTACCCGTTTGTTGTTTTTTGTTTGTTTATTTGATTGCCATAAACGCCATCAAACACCTCATACCAGTCTCTATGATATGAACATTTCTAATCCATTTTGCCTGATTTGTAATGATTGAATCAATCGGCTTTTAAAGTCACACCCTCCATTACATCTCTGTTTCTGCAAGGTTTTTACACATGTTCACATGCAAAATACCGTCCAGCCAATAGGTTGATCCCACTTGTACAAACCCCATTTTTTCATAAAACGGCTGTGCCTGTACCTGCGCCTCCAACCAAACACTGTTTGCATGCAACTGCTTTTTTGCCAATTCCAAACCTTTCCCAACAAGCATGCGTCCGTACCCATAGCCACGCTGCACAGCAATGATTCGCCCAAGCCACACCTTATTTTCATCCGCTTCATCCGGCAGTAAACGCGCATACGCCAACAAGGAATCATCTTCCATACAACCAAAATTCATTTCACGATCCCCTTTACAAACATTTGCTTGACACGGTTTGTTCGCATCGTTTTTTTTACATCCCTGCAAAAGCATCAGATGAATTGCCTGCAAATCCTTTCCGTCCGGATCCAAATAGATGCTTTGCTGTTCCACAACAAACACTGCTGACCGCAAACGCAGAATATGATATAACTCATGTATTGAAAGTTCCTCAAATGTTTTGACAACCCACTTCATGATAAATCTTCTCCTAAATCTGATCCTATATTTCATTTTATTTTGAAACATTGATTCACGAACTGTCAACTTCATCCAGATATTTCACGCCTAACAGTATAATCCAAAATTATCATCCCGTCAAATAACAACCCGTTACGAATATGAAATCAAATAGGCAATCATATATACAATTTACCTTGACATGGTACACCAAATATGATATGATAGACGAGTGACAAAACGGGCCATTAGCTCAGTTGGTTAGAGCTCCCGGCTCATAACCGGTCGGTCCCGGGTTCGAGTCCCTGATGGCCCACCAGATAAAAATCGCACACCGTTTACGATGTGCGGTTTTTTATATTTTGGTACTCTCATATGATACCAGTAGCAAAAGTGAATTTTATAAGTATGATGATGTAAATTTCACGATGATTTTTCGCTTAAGAAAACATTGTGTAAAAAAGATATGCAGACCAAATGCGGAAAAATTTACTACATTTCTCATGCATTTATGGGCGGTGTTCACAAATTTGAGCTTGTGTTTTTGGAAATAACGACAAAAATCATGTGAGATGATTGACAGCGATGATTCTCTTTGCTATAATAAAGGTGTATCATGAAACCATTTTTCAGGAGGACACAATCATGAAAAAAATTCTTTCTATTGTGTTGATGATCACGATGATCCTTTCTGCAACCGTCGTGTTCACCAGCGCGCATACCGGAGCCTACGACGGCAGCTATGGCACCGTGCCTGCTACAGCGACCGCTCCCGTGATTGACGGTGCGATGGATGAAGCTTACAGCAACAGTCTCAAAATTCCGATCAACGAGACATTGGGTGGTATTTACAACCCAACCGATCCTTCTACCGTTGCCAGCGGTAACGCATACGTATTGGTCAGCAGCGACTATCAAACCTTGTATGTTTATGTCGCTGTAAACGACCCCGACCAGGTATGGGCAACAACATCTGATTTGAGTGCAAGAGAGGACAATGTTGTGACTTGTCCGTGGATGCACGATGGTGTTGAAGTATTTCTCGATCCCAGCAACGCCAAAGAAGTTCGTATGGATGTAGACGATCAAGGATATGTAGAAGCACGTGCAGAGGATACATATGGTTTGTACCAGTTCCGTATGGAATTCAACGGCACCAAATCCAGTGCAAACGGTAACGCGCAACCGCGTGCTGATGGTTTGAACTCCATTTTCGAGGCAGCTGTTCAGTACACCAGCGCATCCACCTACGCAACTGAATTTGCCATTGACCTTAGCGCACTGAGCACCTATGAAGGTTACGAAGTGGGCGGAAACGGTGCAGATATCGGTATCATGTTTATGATCAACGACAAAATCAGCACCTCTGCTCTGCTCAACAACGTTGTTTCCACACAGCTGATTCCGGTAACCGGCGGTAACTCTCCTTCCGTTTGGTCCGCACAGGAATGGCGTTATATCGTATTGGGCGATGAAAACACCAAAGGTGATGATGTTGACCTTTCCAATCCTGCCGGTGACGGTGTTGTAAATGGTGTAACGCCGTCTGGAAACGGTGGTTCCGCCAATGGTGGTTCTACCAACACAGCTACGCAGGCGTCTGACGGTATCGCTGTTGCAGTCGGTTTGTTGATTGCTGCTTCTGCAGGTGCGGTGGTTTTAACCAAAAAAAGAAGATAATTAAAGAGAATATAGATGACATAAAGATGAATCGACCATAAGCGACTCACATTGCATGTGTTCTGTGTCCATTCCATCACATACATCTATACAAAACAAATGCTTGTTTTGTCTCCCCGACAATATTTGTCGGGGAGATTTTTTATATAGTCACGTGTAATTACAAATGATCCTTTTCCCTTTTCCATTGGTGCTTATTTGACCAAATGCTGACGGCTGAATGATCTTACTAATTTTTTTCCTGTTTTCATATCAATGGGATGTGACGTTACGTTGATTGGTCTTGCATTTTTGGCTGGTACATGATATAATTGAAATGATATTCGATGAAAAAACACCATATCATATAAAGCGGTACACGGTACAAAAAACCGCCGTTTGTACACAAATTTATTCGATATTTTCCATTCATCATGGGAAAGGACGCATCGTTATGAGTTTTTCCAAAGAACTGCTTTGCAATCCCGACATCATACTGGGAGATCTGAAAAAGACAAAAGCATATCGAACCTTAAAGCGGATTCGAAAAGAAATCAAAGATGAGGTTCAAGTGGCGCGCGATCGTGACCCGGCTGCCACGTCAAATCTTGAAGTTTTGCTCCTATACAGCGGCGTACATGCCATTTTGGCACACAAAATATCGCATAAACTGTACCAAAAACACCACTATTTTACTGCGCGGCTGATCAGCCAAGCAGCGCGTCAATTGACTGGTATCGAAATCCACCCGGGAGCAAAGATCGGCAAGGGCCTCTTTATTGACCACGGGAGCGGTGTGGTAATTGGAGAGACAACGGAAATCGGAGAAAACTGCACCATTTATCAGGGCGTAACGCTGGGGGGAACCGGCAAAGATACCGGAAAACGTCATCCCACACTGGGCAATAACGTCATGGTCGGTGCAGGCGCAAAAGTGCTGGGCCCCTTTACCATTGGTGACAATGCCAAAATCGCTGCAAACGCCGTGGTACTCGAAAAGGTTCCCGCAGATTCCACCGCTGTTGGCATTCCCGCTCGCGTGGTACGATACAAAAACAAAAAAATCGTGGGAGAAGCAAATCGCTGTCTGGATCATATTCATATCAGTGACCCTGTCTCACAGGAACTGTGTCGTCTGGAGCATCGTATTACACAATTGGAAAAAGCACTCAAACAGGCACAAGACACCGAAAAGAAAGAAAACGCGGAGAGGCGAACCAAGTGCACACAAGCTGCGACAACAAAAAATGATCAGACAACCGTTGTAAATACACACACAAAGGCAACGCAAGACACGGCATCCCAAAACGTACAAAATCCGGAAACATGAGGAAATCGGTATGAAATTATACAACACATTGACACGGCAAAAAGAAGAATTTGTTCCCATCACACCGGGAAAAGTAACCATGTATGCCTGCGGCCCCACCGTATACAACTTTTTTCACATTGGAAATGCTCGTTGTTTTGTCGTATTTGATATGCTGCGCAGGTATTTGGAATTTCGTGGTTATGATGTAACGTTCGTGCAAAACTTTACCGATGTTGATGACAAAATGATCAAACGTGCAAACGAAGAACATCAAACGGTCAAACAAATCGCGGACCGATATATCGATGAATATTTCACCGATGCCAAAGGGTTGGGAATCCGTCCGGCGACGATTCATCCACGTGCTACAGAACATATCGAGCAAATTATCGCGTTGATCTCTCGCCTGATTGAAAACGGCTACGCCTATCAATCCGGGGGCGACGTGTATTATGCGACAAAACAATTTCACGACTATGGAAAATTGTCGCATATGCCCATTGATGATCTGGAAGCCGGCGCACGTATCGATGTGACGGAGCAAAAGCGTGACCCATTGGATTTTGCATTGTGGAAAGCAGAAAAACCGGGAGAACCCTCTTGGGACAGCCCCTGGGGAAAAGGTCGGCCGGGCTGGCACATTGAATGTTCTGCGATGTCCAGTTGCTATCTTGGAAAAACCATCGACATTCACTGCGGCGGGCAAGATTTATGCTTCCCACATCACGAAAACGAAATCGCACAATCTGAGGGCGCTTGGGGACAGCCATTTGTTCATTATTGGGTACACAACGGGTATATCAATGTGGACAATCAAAAGATGTCAAAGTCATTAAATAACTTTTTCACCGTGCGCGATGTGGCTCAGACTTATGGTTATGATGCGATCCGCTTCTTCTTGCTCTCCAGCCACTATCGCTCTCCCATCAACTACTCTGCCGAGGTGTTGCAACAGGCAAAGCAAGCGTTGCAGCGCATCCGCACCTGTGAGGATAACCTTTCATTTTACCTGCAAAATGTTTCAGATGAATCGCAAAACGAAGCACAGACAGCCGAGCAATGCGCCAAACTGGATGCAGAACGTCAAGCATTCATCGATGCCATGGACGATGATTTCAATACGGCCGACGGCATTGCGCATATTTTTGAAATGGTACGTCAAATCAATCAGATGATTGCACATGCCTGCGACAAACAGGCAGCGCAGTATGCCCAAGAGCGATTGAAAGAATTGGTCGATTTAATGGGTCTGGGCAAACAGGAATTGGCGGAAAGCAGCGAAGATCAAAGTTTTGTGCAAGAAATCGAGGCTGCCATCGCACAACGTGCCGAGGCAAAAAAAGCGAAAGATTATGCGCGTGCGGACGCCATTCGCGCTTCCTTACTGGAAAAGGGTGTCACGCTGGAAGATACTGCACAGGGAACCAAATATACCATTCACCGCAACAAAGAATCTTGAGCAAGTCATTCGCCATTGTTATGTAATTCCCTTAATTGAAACGTGTTTAACACGAAAAACTGTATCAAGCAGAACGTGGTCTCCAGACATGCGCGGTCGGGAAAAATAGAGAAACAACATGAATTGCGAAATAATCCACGTTACAAACGGGATGATACGATCCTAAAAAATGGTGTAGAATATTCATTTGGAAATACACAACAACAAACGCAGCAGAACGTTTCGATACGATCTGCTGCGTATTTTAATTTCCTGATTGATATTCCAAGCAAAAATAGTTAAGAATCTTCACGTCCCAAAAGCTTTGAAATGGTGACCATTTCATACCCTGCCGCTTGCAATTGAGGCAAGAGCACGCGCAATGCTTCCGGTGTGACATAATCTGCACCGGATGCATAGTCATGAAACAAAATGATATCCCCCGGCTGTACCACGTTCATCACTTCCTCCACAATATGCTCCACACTGTTGCCCGCCCAATCACGCGTGTCGATACTCCATAAAATAATGGTCATTTCCGCTTCTTCTGCCGCTGCAATGACTTCATCACGGCATCGGCCCTGTGGCGGTCGAAAATAGATGGGTGTTTCACCACATGCGTTTTTCACGGCGTTGGATGCATCGCAAATCTCTGACAGTACCGTTTGTTTGGAAGCATTGAGCAGTTCGGGATGAGAAAACGTGTGATTTCCGATTTCATGTCCCTCCGAAAGCGCACGGCATACCAAGTCAGGATAATACGTGACATTGACACCTATGGTGAAAAATGTTGCATGTGCATCATTTTCTTTCAAAATATCAAGAATCAGAGGCGTATTGCGCGGATGCGGTCCGTCATCAAACGTCAAAGCCACGTACTTTTCTTGTGTGGGAAAGCAGCGAATCACATCGCTCTGCGGATTGTATCGATATGGGCGTTCTGCAGCGGTAAAAAGACACAGGGAAAAGGTCAAAACCATACAAAGCGCCAATCGACGCACTTGTTTGAACCAAGTGCGCCGATTGTGCTTCTTTGCACATTTTTTGCATATTCGTCTATGGTCAAAAAAAAAGAAAAAGGATCGGTTCAAACATCCCGGAAACAGGATGGACGCATGTGCTTTTCCATTTCGGGATGGTACAAACAAAGCCATGGGGCAATTGATTTGTTCGTTTTGACAATTTTAACACCCCGTTTCCGTTGTTTGTGCAGGGATCCGTTTGTCCGCTTTTGTTTTTTGTCCCAATTCTTGCAAAGAACCAAACCGATACCCTTGTGCTTCCAACTCTGACAAAAACGAATCCAAAATTTCCGCATTCGTTTCAGAGGTGGGATGCAAGAGTAAAATTTCACCGTTGTGCACATGTGAAAGCAAATTTTTCAGTGCACGTTCCGGTTTCGGCTGATCGTGATTGTCCCAATCCGCATAGGCAAAACTCCAAAATATTGTGCGATATCCCATCTCCTGCGCCCATTTGAGGTTTTCTATACTGTATTTCCCCTCCGGTGGACGGTAAAACGGCGAAATTTGCACGCCTGTGGTTTGAAAACAAATTTCCTCCAGTCCCCGTAATTCTGCTTGAAATGTTTCCCGATTGGCACAAGACATATCCTTGTGGGAACAGGTATGATTGCAGATCAGACACCCCGCTGCATCCATTTTTCGAATCAAGTCCGGATTTGCCGTAATAAAATACTTCAACACAAAAAATGCGCCCGGTGCATGATGTTGTTCCAAAATATCCACAATACGACTGACATTGCCGTTTTCATAACCTGCATCAAAGGTCAGATAGATTACCTTTTCGTCTGCAGCCGCGTCATTCACATAATATCCATCATACAAAGCAATCTCTTCTTGTGACTTGTCACATACAGGCGGTGTGTGATCGTCAGTTTTTTTAAAATACCAAGCAGCTGCCTGCGCCTGTACAAGCAACGTGCAAAAAAGAACTACTGCAACAAACGTCGTACACACATGTTTTCGATACTGCACACAATATTGTCTGCCGTTGTTTTTGATTTTTGCACTGGCCCTGTTTTTTTGTTCTGTTTTCATGTTTCCGCCTCCGTTTTTACGTACTTTGCACACCAACAAAATAATTTTTATTGTTGTATCCCTTTTGATTTGAATCATACGCCGTTTTGATACAAGTTTATCTTCTCCCCACACAAGCATTTGATGTCTGCAAAAAAATACCGAATTGTGCATGGTTTGACAGCAAAAGTCAACAAAAATTTCAAAATATAAAACAGTTGAATTTTTGATTGGAATATACTATAATAATACAAAGACAATATCGTATCATCCACACTTTTCCGCACGGGAATGCATCTGTACATCCGTATGTATGCACACGGCGAAAAAGTCTTTTGTTATGCTTACATGTAAAAACGAGGGTCACAATTTTGGGTAATATATTTGATCTGTTCCGGAAAATTGAAACAGCGCAGCCATCCCGTCCGCTCACCCCGCCGACACATCTGATTGTGGGATTGGGCAATCCGGGCAAAACGTATTTCAACACACGGCACAACGCGGGATTTCTCGCCATCGATGACATTGCAAACCGTTGCGGTGTTGTCATTGATCGCGCCAAATTTCAGGGTTTATATGCAGATGTGACAATACAAGGCGTGCGCACCTTGCTGATTAAGCCGCAAACCTATATGAATGCCTCCGGCGCGTGTGTGCGTGATTTTGCGCAATTTTATAAAATTCCTCCCACGCATATCTGTGTGTTATGCGACGATATCAATCTGGATGTGGGACGTTTGCGGGTACGCAGAAGTGGCACAGACGGCGGACAGCGTGGGGTACGTGACATTATTTACCAGCTTGGGGCGGATAACTTTCCGCGTATCAAGATCGGTGTGGGACAAAAGCCGCATCCCCAAATGCCTTTGGCAGATTGGGTACTCTCTCCGTTTTCAAAAACCGAATGGGATACACTACACGCCCAATTTGAAAAATTATATTTTGGTGTACAGGATATTTTGCAGGAAAACATTGATCAGGCAATGCAGCGGTGTAATGCAAAATAAAAACTGCCCGATCCTTTTGTGTGTCCACTTTTGGTGACACCCAGAACAAAGTGTAAAAGTCCGCGCCAAAATAACGATATGATGAAAGAGTAAATATGAATCAACTGTTTTTGGAAAGCATGCGGGGACAAAGTGATTATATCCACCTGCTGCAAAATTATGAAAAACAAGTTCGTTCCAAACACCCACACCCTATGCTCGTTACGGGACTTGGAGAAAACGCTGCGGACGTTTTTTTGCCGGCGGTTGTACAAGATCTTTACGATCGATGTCAGGGCAGCATATTACTCATTGTTCCGGATGAAAAAGAAGTGTTAAAATTATCGGGTGTTTTGAGCACCTATGATATTTCCGTGCAGTCATTTCCGTTCCGCGATCCCATTTTGCACAAAGTGACCGCGTCGCGGGAATATGAACAACAACGACTGGGTGTACTGTTTCAAATTTGCAGCGGTGCGGTACAGGTGGTATTGACAACCCCCGATGCCTTGATGCAATATACCATGCCGCGTGACGTATTACTTTCACGTACAATGACGCTGCAATATGGGCAAGCATACGACCTGCAAGCGCTGCTGGATTTTCTTACCCGCGCCGGGTACCATCGGTGTGAAATGGTGGATGGAAAAGGGCAATTCAGTTTGCGTGGCGGTATTTTAGACATCTTCCCCGTGCAAAACGACAATCCCGTGCGGTTGGAATTTTTCGGGGACGAGATTGACCAAATGGGGATTTTTGATCCTGTCACCCAGCGTAAAATCGAACAAATCACCGCTTGTACCATCACGCCGGCGCGCGAAATTTTGCCCGATGATGTGCAAACAAACGTGATTTTGCATCTGATCACACAACTGCAAAAAAAAGCATCAGACCCGCAACTCCAAAAACGACTGGAAGAGGAGGCAGACGCGCTACGCGAAAACACAGATTTTCCCGCAGACAAATATATCGCAGCCGCATATGCAACACCTCAGACATTGCTGGATTATTTTACAAATGAGATGCAAACGCATGCCGTGATCATTTGCGACACGGACGCTTGTCTGCAGCGATTGGATGCGTTCGATGCACGCACACAACAGACGGCCAAAGACCTTCTATCGGCCGGAGAGATCAACGGAAAATACGCACATTTTGCAAAAAACAAAACAGACTTTTTATTGTTTGCCGACAATATTCCGGGAATATTTATTAACACCTTTTCCGCCGGCGAGGGCTTTAACCTCTCGGGCGTCTTTGCCATGCAGGCCAAACAAACGGTGAGTTATGCTGACCAATATCCGTTACTATTGGAAGATGTTCAGCATTACATGGCACAGCAATACCGAATTGTTGTGCTTGCTCCAAACACTGCCGCACAAACATCCCTGCAAACATTGTTTACGGAAAACCATCTGCCAACCGTGACCAAAGAGCCCCATAGTTTGATGGAACTGCCGACGGCGGTGACACTGATCTTAAGTGGTGTGCAAACAGACGGATATGCTCTGCCGGAAACACGTTTTGTGGTGCTGTCAACCTATCCCACACAGAGTGCTTACGCGCGCGCATTGAAAATGCAAAACCGCCTGCGCAAAAAGAAACGGACCGCTGCAGAAAAAATTGCTTCATACAGCGATCTGAACGTGGGAGATTATGTTGTACATGAAGCACACGGTGTAGGGCAATATCTGGGCATACAGAGTTTAACCGCATCAGACGGAACGACCAGAGACTATATTAAAATCCGCTATGCGGGGACAGATGAACTGTTTATTCCCTGTGACCAACTGGACCGCATCTCCAAATATATCGGGCCGCGAGGCGGGGGAGACGAGGGCGGTGTCAAGCTGTCCAAAATGGGTGGTGCGGAATGGAAACGCGCCAAAAGCCGGGCACGTGCCGCCACCAAGGAAATGGCGCACGAACTTATTCAACTGTATGCCAAACGTGCCCGCACGCCGGGATTTGCCTTTGCCAAGGACGATGCCATGCAGCGCGACTTTGAAAGTACGTTTGAGTACGAGGAAACAGAAGCACAGCTGCAAGCGGCAAAAGAGATTAAAACGGACATGGAAAAACCGACGCCCATGGATCGACTCTTGTGCGGAGATGTGGGGTACGGCAAAACAGAGGTGGCTTTGCGCGCCGCATTCAAAGCGGTGCTGAGCGGAAAACAAGTCGCCATTTTGGCCCCCACCACGCTGTTGGCGTTACAACATTACCAAACCATGCTCACCCGCATGCGCACATTTCCCGTACGCGTGGAACTGCTCTCACGCATGCGTTCCGCATCACAGCAACAACAAATCATCCGCCGCCTGGGACGCGGGGAAATTGACATTGTGGTAGGCACGCATCGGCTTGTATCCAAAGATGTTGTTTTCCGTGACCTCGGACTTGTAATCATTGATGAGGAACAACGTTTTGGGGTGCGTCAAAAAGAAAAACTGAAAACATTCTCCCAAAACGTAGATGTGCTGACGCTGACAGCTACACCGATCCCGCGCACCCTGCATATGGCAATGAGCGGGATCAGAGACATGAGTGTACTGGATGAAGCGCCGGGTGACCGAGTACCGGTCCAAACATACGTGATGGGATATGAAGAAGGCATTCTCATTGAAGCTGTGCGCGCCGAAGTACGGCGCGGCGGACAGGTATTCTGGCTGCATAATCGTGTGGAAGATATGGAACAAGTTGGAATCATCTTGCATGCGGCACTGCCGGAACTGAATATCGCTTACGCACACGGTCAGATGGACAAAAACGATCTGAACCGTATCTGGCAACAAATGATTAACGGACAAATCGACGTACTGGTCACCACAACCATCATCGAAACCGGCGTAGATGTTCCAAACGCCAACACTTTGATTGTGGAAAACGCGCACAAAATGGGCCTTTCTCAACTGCACCAATTGCGCGGACGTGTGGGACGCAGCGGGCGTCGGGCATATGCCTACCTCACCTATCCACGCGGCATCGTTTTGGATGAAATACAGCGCAAACGGCTGGACGCCCTGCGAGACTTTACGCAGTTCGGCGCCGGGTTCAAAATCGCGATGCGTGATCTGGAAATTCGGGGCGCGGGCAATTTGCTTGGCGCGCAACAACACGGACATATGAACGACGTGGGATATGACCTATATGTCAAGCTGTTAAATGAGGCAATTCTGGAAGAAAAAGGGACACCGGTGGTACAGAAAAAAGAATGCGTGATCGATCTCTCCGTCGATGCCATTTTACCAAAAACCTACATCCGCTCGCCGGCACAACGCATCGATATCTACAAAAAAATCGCCGCGGTGGAAAATCGCGCCGATTACAACGATTTGTATGATGAATTGTGTGACCGTTTCGGCACGCCGCCGGATGAGGTGGAAAATCTTCTTGGAATTTCCTATTTGCGCGCGCTGGCACAAGCAACAGACATCGTGCGCATCCGCGGCGGGGGCGGGCAAGTGCTGATTTACCCGGACAACTTCGATTTTGCCGCATGGTACGCGCTGTCGGAACAATATCGTACAAAAAAAGAAAAAGTCCGCATCCATGTCACAGCGGGAAAAACTCCTTGTCTGACCTGCCGGATACCGACAGGCAATGTTTTGCAAATTCTTTGCAACATGTTGGAAACACTGCAAACCATAAAAACAAATGTTGCCAAGGAAGAACAAACAAGTGTGCCGCAACAAACAGACCAATCCGAAAAAACGATGTGACAGTGGTTTATATCTACAAATACGGAAAAGGGTATGTCATCATTAACGGTTCACATAAGAACCGTTTTCCGGATACGTTCTGCCTTTTTCTGTTTGGTCCCCCAAGCGAACCTTCTTCTCTCCCCAGTGAAAGGAACCGATGTTATGAAACAATTAAGAACTGTTTTCTGCTGTCCCAAACGTCTGATCAAGCGCACCCTTTGCCTGTTATTGTGCCTGTTATTGTTACTGCCTCTTTCAGCCTGCGGTGAAACGACCGCGCTGTCCTATGGCGGTGTCATCATCGATGAAGGGATGTATCGCTATTGGTTGTCTTATTACAAATACGCATTTCTCTCTGCAGCCGATCAGGCAGATGATCCCGCCTTTTTTGACCAAAATATGCCGGGCAGTGATACCACATGGGGTGAATATTACGAAACACAATTTCGTGAGAATGTGAATGCCCTCTTAATGGGTGCCGTGTTATTTGATCAATATGACCTCACCATTTCCGATGATGTGCAAACGGATATCGATCAATACCTTTCCGGTCAGATCAGTCGATTCGGCTCAGAAGACGCGCTGAATCAAGCACTGTCGCCCATGGGTATTGACAACAACAAGCTGCGGGAAATTCTTATCTTTGAAGCGAAACTGAGCGCGGTATCTTCTTATCTGTATGGCGATACATCCACAGGTGTTCAAGGTACTGTCACCATCTCGGATGAAGATGTCAACGCCTTTTATGAAGAACACTACGCGGCATTTCAGCTGATTTTAATCCGTACAGATGCAATCAATCTCTTAAACGATGACGGCAGCGTGCAAACAGATGAAACCGGCGCCGCACAAACCCGCCCGCTGACACAGGAAGAACTCGCGCAGAAAGAAGCACAGGTACAGGATATTCAAACCCGCTTGGACAATGGAGAAGATTTTTCCACCTTACAGGCACAATACAATCAAGACCGTGAAAGCGCAACATTTCCGGACGGCTATCTGGTCAGCGACTTTTACAGCGTCTTTCAAGATGATCTGACAACGGCCGTACGGCAATTGGAAATCGGCGCATATACCGTGGTACAAGACAACTACGGCTATGAGATTGTCAAGCGCGTGGAGTTGCCTGCCGCTCCTTGGGCAAACGGCGATTACAGTACCATGATGACCGGCTTTACCGATTATCTCAACAGCAGCCATTTTGCGGATCTGATCGCGTCTGATATTCCGAACATCCGGGAAAATACACGCGTGACAAGTCAATATTCCCTGCCCGATGCCGATATTTCCTTTTTCACCTACAATGGATGAGCGTCCATAAATGCAGAGAAAACACCGTATCGATCCTCTCTGATATGTTATCAAACCGTTGATATCCGTGATTGAGATATGTGAAAAAAAACAGCGTATTTTTGTGATTGTTCCAATCACAAAAATACGCTGTTTTATCTTGTTACAAACACACCTGACAAAGGTCGTTTGCGAAAGATCAGCAAAAAAGCACACATCCCTGCGCCCGGAAGTTCGCGATCATGTCGTCGGCCTGTTTGGGTGTCATATGAAATTCTTCACACAAACAAGTTTTGCAATGAAATGTCGTGGCACCGCGATTGACCAGTTTTTTATACAACCCGATTTCATCTCTTGTCAGTTTCGCACCGCACAAAACACAATGCTTTTCATAAATATCATCGGATGATGCGTCCAATCCTTGTCGATCGAATGTATGCGACTCCATCCAGGTATCCCCTCCTTTTCGCTTTTCTCTGATTACAGACATTTCTTTGCATCTTACCATACACCCATCATCCATTTGATGCAAAATAGCTGTCAAGAACCGAACGAATGGCAATTCCCGCGTTACCCCCGGTACTGCCGTGTTCAATGACACAATATGCAACGATCTGCGGGTTATCCAGCGGTGCAAATGCTGCATACAACGCGTTTTCACTGGCATTTGCACCGACCTGCGCGGTACCCGTTTTGCCACCCACCGTATATGTTGTCGTACTTTGCGGAAAAACAGCCGTGGCAATCGTGGACATCGCGCTTTTGATCAGCCCCAAATGTTCCGAAGAAATCTGCGCTTTTCCCAACACATTGGATGTATACGCATCCAGCACCTCACCCGTATTATAATCTACCGTTTGATGATACAAATGCGCCTGATACCGCGTACCGCCGTTACACAGCGTGGAAATATACATACACATCTGCAAGGGCGTAAACAAGTTGTCCGATTGACCGATCGCCGCCTGCAACGTGTCACCCGGATACCACACACGTCCCGCCGCTTCCCGCTCTTCGGGTCCGGCAAGGGATCCCGTGCTTTCTTTTAACTCCACACCCGTTTCACTGCCCAGTCCCAATGTTTTGGCATAAGTGTTCATACGTTCAATCCCCAACAACCGACCCGTTTCATAGAAAAAGTAGTTGCAGGAATCAATCAGTGCATCGACCACATTCTCATCGCCGTGTGTTGAGCCGGGATAGCGGTTATATATCCAGCATGCAGGCTGATAATTTTCATAATATCGATATACCCCTTGGTCACGAATGATCGTGTTTGCATCGATTACACCGTATTCCAACGCGGCCGCTGCCACAGCAGGCTTAAATGTCGAACCGGGCTCATAGGTGCCCTGCAAAACACGGTTGAGGTACGGACGGTTTTCATCTTGAGAAAGCACGGCATAATCTTGCGAATAAGTTGACAGATTATATGTGGGATACGAGGCCATCGCCAAAATGCTGCCGTCATTAGGGTTGACCGCGCACAACGCCCCCGCATTCGCATCTTCTCCGTCAAATGCCGTTTCTGTTGCCGCGCCGTCTGCCGCGACCGTTTGTATGGTATTTTTCAGGCTTTCCTCGGCTTTGATTTGTAAATCAATATCGATCGTGAGATAAACATTCCTGCCCGGTACCGCTTCACGAATGATTTCCGTGGATAACACCTCACCATTGGCATCCTCGATCACACGCATTTCGCCATCGGTTCCGCACAACGTCGTTTCATAAAGCTCTTCCACTCCATCAACACCGACGACCGCATCCATGGCATATCCCAGAGAGGAATAATATTCCTCATCTCCGGATTGAATTTTTCCCACGCGACCGAGTACTTGCGACAAATATCCGGGATAATGATACACCCGTACCATATCTGTGGCAAAATCCAGCCCCTGCCATTTCCGTTCCTGTACGGCACTGACCAGCGTCATATCGCAATCACGGTGAAACACATAGGACGTCTCCTCATTTTGACACACATCGATATCATATCGCAACTGCGCGAGGCGATACAACGTACCCCAATCTGTCGTTTGTGTATCCGTCTGCCCGTCAATCAAACCGAAATATTGGCACAAATCATAAAGCAACGCCGGATCATCGTCAGAAATATCAAGTTCATGCCGCTCTAAAAATGCATCCAATGCGGCTTGTTGTTTTTCCGTGCGCGCCCCCAGCTGTACCGTTCCGTTTTCATAAGTATACGGCAGCATGGTCTGTGTGCCGTCACACGCCACATTTTGTGTATCCAGCAATGTCAAGAGTTCTGAAAGAATGTTGTTGCACGTGGCATCATCGGTGGGAAATGCATCGTCTGTCTGCAAATGATAACGCTCACGCGTAGAGACAAGCACCTCCCCGTTTCGATCACAGATCATGCCGCGTACTGCTTTTATCTTGACAATCCGCTCCGTCTGCGCCAAACGGTTGAACGTGTAACTGCCGTCATAATCGGTCAACTGCATTTGCACCAGACGCGCCACAAAGACAGCACACAGCAACACAAACATCATCAAAATAACCACAAATCGATGCAAACGCAACTGTTCTTGCGGCGCTTTGCCGTTACGCATTATTCTCTCCTTCCTCGTCTTCCATGCGTCCGATCACCGCATCGGTCACCTCTGCGGCATAATCGGCGATCAAAACGAATTCACCGGCATCGTTGGGTTCTATGATCGCATCTGAAGTATACGCCGTACCAAGATCATTGATTTCGGAAACAACGCCGTCCGCTGTGAGACGCATCTCCCGGCAAAGGGTTGTCATCTGATCAAATTCACCATTGATCACACATTGCAGCACGGAAAATTGTAACGGAGATAATGCAGCCACAAGAGAACGGTATCCATCGGTATCTGAATGGAGCAAACCTGTAGATGGTGCAGATTCTTCCGCCAAAGGAGATGGGGAACATAGGGAAGACACTAATGATGCATTTGCCCCCGTTTGTGTCCTTTCTTTTCCCGATTCACCCAAAGAATTTTGCATCACAGTTTGCGTGGATTTTTGTGAAAGATCTCGTGTGTTTGATCGATCGGTCGAGTCATGCAACGCATCATTGGAAACGGCATCGGAGACACGGACAGAATCGGATACAATATTTGAGGGATTTGCAACCGGCGGTTCCTCATCCTGTGGCACCAAAAGTCGTGTGGTCTCCCAGGAACGCTGTTCAATCTTACGTGCCCGATCGATATCCAAGCCTCCTTTTGGCGCCTCATACAATGCGGCATACGATGGGTCCAGGCGTACCCCGCTGTCTGTCTGCTGCCGCAACTGCTCTGCACGTTCTTTGGCCGCCGCACGGTCTGTTTTGCTTTTCGGCGGCAAGTATTTGTTAAAATAGGCGCGTATCAACGTTTTATTTTCTTCGGGCAATGTCCCCACATTCAGCCGGGCACGAATTCCCAGATGCGCGCGAATTTGGTTTTCCGCAAATTTGAACAAATCAGTGATCAAAAATTGCAACGGGTAAGAACGGGAAAAGGACACATATGTGACGTCAATTCTACGTTTGGCCGAAAAGCCGCAAAGTGCGCCGCTGAATGCGTCGCGCGTCTGCGTCACCTCCCGCAGCCCCAGCATTTTTTCCGGTTCGTCCCCTTTCGCCCACAGCCGGCGCAACTCCGCCAAAACGGCATGATACAGATGCGTCCGGAACAACGCCCGATTTTGCGGTGTAACATATTTACTTGTCTGCCAATGATAGCTTGTCAGCATATCCAAAAGTGTCTCATCCAGCGGGCACTGCCCATTGTCGTCATATCGCATATAAAATTCTTTGAGCGAAACTTTTTCGGGCAACGACGGCAGCGCAGGTGCAATCTGTTCCAGTGGGGGCGGCAAACGATGGATCAGACACCAGTCGCAAATCCACTCTCCCATATACCGATCCAGTCTGGGAAACGCATCCCGATACGACATCCACAATCGGCACATGATATCCAGTCCTTTTTGTGCCGAAACAGTCTGTACAGGCAGATTGATCAATTCATACACATATAAAAATAAATAACTGTATTCCGTACGTAAACAGTTACCCTTGGAAAACTGTTCGCGCCACCAGAAATAATAATTGAGCTGGGGGGCAGTCATCTGGGCATACTGCGGCAAGTATGCATAAAAGGGTGCAAACGGCGCCTCTTCTCCGCGACGGGAAGCATAGCGCATGGCATCCTCACAAAAACGATCATAAAAGCGATAGCTCTCCGGCCAGCGAAAGATCTGCACCCGACGAATGAGACTGTGCGCAGGCGCATAATCCAACACAGGTTGACGCATTTGAGGCTTTACATCCCCAGGGGTACCACGATATTTCGGGATGTTCATACGCAAACGTTCCACTTGCTCCCCAAACAGATCGCTTTCCACTTTTTTAGATTGCAAAGCGGAGGATGACAAATCGTCCGCTGTTTGCGTCGTTTCGGAAGACATACGTGTACCCGAAACAAACGGGGAGGATGGAATCGGAACAGCGTTTGACCGTGGTGAAACAGTGGATGCATGATCTTTTCCTACGGTTTGCAAAACGGGAGACGAACGGGTCACAGGAGAAGCGGGATGCATACGCGGCGGAATGGGTTGTCTGTTTTTATTCGTGTCGGCAGGTGACGGCTTTTTATCAAGAGATACATCCATCGTGATTTCCGTCAAATCGGTTTTGGGTAACACAGGAGGAACCGGCCGTTTTGCCTGCGGCAAGAGCGCATCAAAATTCCAAAATGCGTCATCATTTGTCTCTTCCGTTTTTTGCACCCGCTGTTTGGCAGACACATCTGATGGCGCATCATCCCAAGGCAAATTTTCCGGATTTTTATCCTTGTTCTGTTTCATTTCAGCCGCCTCCTTTCCCGTATCATTCACATGCACGTTTTGCGGCAAAATAAACGACGGCGCACCGCTCGTTTTCCTTGCCATATTAGAATTTATTGTATCATATCGACATGAAAAAGTCAACCAAACCCATACGTCCCCACCGCTTGTCATTCGCTGATTTCCATCACACAAAACACCTGAAAAATAGATGTTCTAACGCTTGTGCGTCACATACTTATTGAATCAGCCATGGACAATCCTTGATTTACCACTGCATATTTTTTGAAAATACGGATTTTCAATCTTCCAGAAATATCTATCGCAAAATCATCCGACAAAAAACGGCATCGGAAAAGCCATGCAGAAAAATGAGGAAAAAGCCGAAAAGCGATTGATTTTTTTGTGTAAAACAGCTATAATAGATATGAATACATATGTTCACATCCTGTTTTTGTATTCGGTCAACGCACGGAGGTTCGATGCCCATGAATCAATCCCGTATACATCACGCCGGAACGCGCAAAAAACAACCGCGTTTCCACTTTTTGATAGACAAAGCGCGCACGTATACACGCGCGATACTTTTCCTCGTCTGTGCGGTCATCCTCTTTACCTCCTGTTCTGCCAAACAACCGACAGAAGAGACGATGCAAACAACGGATAATGACGCGTCTTCTGCACCTGTGCAAACGCTTTCACAACCCGCATATTCTCCTGTCCACGCGCAATCCTATTTTACGCAAGCGCAATCTTATTTTTCACAGCTTGCAACCATGGATTTGGGCGGAGAAATTTTGGTAATCACATCCGTTGTACCGGACCCCATCAGCGAAGATCAGACGGCTTTGGACGCATACCGGCAACAGCGACGTGCGATGATCGAACAGGCCTTCCACTGCGCCGTGTTGGTTTTGGAATACGATGCTGACGATCTGTATGAAGAGATGGTACAGGACCGGGAGCAGAACACCGGGACAGGACTTTTGGGCGATTTGCTGCTTTTGCCGCAAGAAGAAATCGGACGATTTTCAAGTGCCGGTCTATTGGCAGATATTCGTTCTTTGCCCTATGTGGATCTCAGCGCACCATATTTTGATCAAAAAGCCATGGATCAAATTGCCGCAGGCAACCGCATCTATGCCGTAGCCGGTGATTTTACACAAACACCGCAACGGGCCGTGGGTGTCTTTTATAACCGTTCATTACTCTCCTCTTTGGGAAGTGTAAATGTACAGCAACTGTATCAGACTGACACATGGACCTGGGATCAATTTCTCTCTCTTTGTCAGGCAGCCCAGAACAGCGGCCTATATGGCTATCAAATTGACGAATCCTTGGAGATGAGCATTTCACAACTGATTGTCTCCTCCGCAGGATATCACCCGGTGCAAAATGCACTGGACACAACGCCAACCGTCACGGGTGACGCCAGCCGTCAAAATGAGATCGCCTCTACCGTATTTCGCATTTGGAATGAAACGACGCGGCCGGATCCAAACAATGAGGTCAGTGCCCGCGACCAATGGCTCAGCGGCAATGCGCCATTTTACATTGCACCGCTGTCTGAAATGGAAACCATGGCACAAACGGGAATGGATTGGGGTCTTTTGCCTTTACCGAAAGTCGGGACAGGGCAAACGTCCTATTTTTCCCCACTCACATCCGACGCTCCCCTGCTCTGTGTCGCTGCTGACACACAAAATACAGATCTTGCCGGCATGCTGGTGCAGGCGCTGAATGCGTCATCTTACGGGTATTTGGAAGAATACTACTTGTATCACGTGCTGTCAGACCTTGCACCCGATAATCTCACGGCGCTGAGTGTGAGCCATATCCTTTCCGGCTCTTTCTACGATTTTTGTGACGCGTATGCCTCCGGTTATCCGCTTCTCAAACAGACATTTATTGACACCATGCTCAACGGTGCATCCACAGATTCAACGGATCCCACAGGCGAGGTGCAAACGACACTCAACGCCTTGTTTCGCGCGCGTACACCTTGATTTTTAATCAGCAACGATATGCACCGACCTTGTATCAATATATCGCCGGCGATGTACTTGCATTTTGACAGAAAGGCACTGATGATATGCTTACATTTCTCCATACTGCCGACATCCATCTCGATCCCCCGTTTTCCTCTCTCTCCCCGCAGCAAGCGGCAAAACGGCGGGAACAATTGCGCGCCACGTTTCAGTCCATGATTCAATACATTCGCGACGAGCAAATCCCGTTGGCCTTGATCAGCGGGGATTTGTTTGATTCACCGACACCCCAAATGGATACCTTGCGTTTTGCGTTCAGCGCCATGGAAGCTGCGCAAAACTGCCGCTTTTTTATTTCACCGGGGAACCATGATTACGGTTCCAAAGTTTGGGACGCCTTTCCGCTTCCGCAAAATGTCACGGTATTCCGCGGCGGACAACTTTCTTTTCGGACATGCAGGATCGGAGAACATGAGGTTACCGTGTGGGGATGGGGATTTGAAACGGAATCGCTCTCCAAAGACCCGCTTTCGGGTTTTGGCGGCGTTGATACGCGGCGCATCAACTTATTATGTGCACACTGTACGCTTGACAAACCGGACTCACCCTATGCACCTGTCTCCAAAAAAGAATTGCAGGCAGCTGGATTTGATTATGCAGCACTGGGTCATGTACACAACGCAGAACACATGAAAAAACTCGGCAACACCTATTACGCTTATGCCGGTTGTCTGGAAGGGCGCAGCTTTGATGAAATCGGCAAAAAAGGCGCATACCTCATTCGTCTCGAAAAAGAGGGGGATCAAAACAATTCCCTTTCTTTTCACGCCAAACGTATCCGCTTTACAAGAAGGCACTATGAGCAAGATACCCTGGATATCACCGGGGCGGAACAAATGCAAGATGTGACACAAAAAGTGGCACAATTGATCAGCGACTGCGGCTATGATGCCGATACATTTTTACGCATCATCCTGCGCGGACAAGTCCCAACTTCTTTGCTTTTGAGCATTCCTGTATTGGAAGACCAGGATTGGGGCGTTGAAATGCTGCGACTGATCGATCAAACCACACCAATGATTGCACAAGATGAGTTAGAGCACGACCCCACCATTCGCGGTGCATTCTATAAACAGTTAAAACCGATGCTGGAAAACGACGATGCGCAAATACAAGCAACCGCACGTCTGGCGTTGCAACTTGGGTTGCATGCACTGAATGGCGAAGAATTGCCATGGTAATGCAACATACATTCCTATGCCGCCAAATATCAAACATCTTGGAACGTCTCCCAACAATTATCCCATTGAGAACTTTGGGTTCTTCCCAGTGTTCTGTTTTGATCTCTTTCACATGATGAACGAAAGGACACGCACGGTATGATCATCGAGCAGATTTTCATCGACTCGTTCGGTACATTACAGCAGCGCACATTTACGTTTACCCCAGGGCTTAATGTGATCGAAGGGGAAAACGAAGCGGGAAAAAGTACGCTGTGTTTGTTTATCAAATTTATGTTGTACGGATTTTCCCCACGCACCGATGAAAAGCAACACGGCGTCTCATTTGTCACAGGCAGAGCCGCCGGTAATATGACCATATTACTTGATGACAAACGTTATCGAATTGAAAGAGAACTGCGTGCCAATCACAAAGAAACCGTACGCGTCCTGGATTTGAACACCGGAGCGCCCGCCTTTGTTGGAGAAGAACCGGGTGTGGCAATCTTTGGGGTAAACAGCGACGTATTTACCAAAACAGCACTGATCGGACAATTGGACGGCAATTTTGTGGGAGGTAAACCACTCAAAGCAGCCGTGGAGAACATTTTGTTTTCCGCAAGTGAAGACATCAATGCAAAAAAAGCCATTCAAAAACTGGATGAAGTGCGCGCATTTTATCTGCACAAAAATCAAAAAGGCGGCAGATTATATGAATTGGAACTGCTGCACGGAAAGCTGGAAAAAGAATTAGAAAGCGCCGTTAAAAATCGCCAGTCGCTCGCGGAAATCCAAAAAAGCATGGAGGATGCGCGTCGCAACCGGGAGAAAAACCGCGAAAAGATTGAACGCTTCTCCTCCATCGTACAAATGAACGAGGAATTGCGTTCCTTGCAACGGGTAGATCAGATCAACGAGGAACAGGCGCTGCAAAAACAGGAACTGCAAGAAGTACAACGGATTTTGCAAGCAACCTATCATACCGATCAAATGCCCAAAGAAGATCGTGCAAGCGCATTGCGCGTGGCGGCGGCACAACTTCGACACGCGCAGGATATGCTTACCGAAGAGCAACAACGCTGCCGAGAGATTGAATTTTGTTCCAAACAGGAAAATCCCAAAGAAGACCTGATGCGCCAATTAGAACAGACCGGTGGCTTAGAGGAAGTGCGCACCGAAAAAAATCGCTGCTTGCACGGACAACGCGCCTGTGGGATCTGCGGTGTTTTGTTTTTGTTGTTCGCTTTGGCATCGGGTGGATTTTTGGGATGGCGTTATTTCCAACATTCTGAAATAGACAACATCCATGCCATTGTAACAGCCGTATTGTTTGCGCTGTGTCTATGTTTCTTCCTCATTCGACGCAATTTGGGAGAAAAACTGGGAGCATTGCTCAAAGAATATCGTTGTGATACGGTGGACGAATTTGAGAATTTTCTGGAAGAATATTCCATTAGTGAAGTCCGCCTGAACCTGCATGCAGACAATTTGAATGCTGCTCGTCTCCGAGAATCGCAGGCACAAGAGGCCGTCGAAAAAGAAGAAAACGCATGTGCTGCGCTATTGCAGGATTTACAACCGCCAAACACCCCGCCCATTGATCCTTCCAACTTGAAACCGGAATATTTGGAAGATATTGCCGACCAGCTGCAATACGCAGCGGAAGAAATCCGTGCACACCAATCCCGTGCAGAACAACACGGCGCAATTGCTCAAAGCATTTTAGATCAATTACATGAATATGGTTCTGTGGAAGCAGTGCGGCAACGGATCGCTTATTTGCACGCACAAATCGCCGAAAACAACCCGGAGGGTCTAAACAGCGAGCAGCTCAAGATGCAAATGGATTTTGCGCGCAAGGCAAATGCATCCCTGGAAGAACGCTTGAGCTTGTTGTATCAGCAGCAGGCAAAGCTGGGTGGCGGCGAGGTCGATCCGGAAACATTGAAAAATCAGCTTTCCATGAGCCGGCAGGAATATCAAACAGCCAAGCAGCGTTATGACGCAACCGTACTGGCGTTGCAGGCACTGGAAAAAGCTTCGGAAGAACTGCGCGGGGCCGTTGCCCCCCGGCTTTGTGCCCATGCGGGGCACTTGGTAGAACAAGTCACACAAGGCAAATACAGCGAGTTCTATCTGGATGAGAACTATCAAATGATCTATCATGACGGTACTGCTACCCGCGCTGTGGATTACTTAAGTGCCGGTACACAAGATCTGACATATTTCTCCCTGCGGCTGGGACTCATTGAAGAATTGTTCCGCCGTACACAACCGCCCATGATTTTAGATGAAAGTTTTTCCAAACAGGACAATCAGCGTTTACAGCGCTTGATCTCCGCATTGAGTCATCATCTGCGCGAACAACACGGCCAGGCACTCTTGTTCACATGCCACGACCGCGAAAGTACCGCAGCGCTCGCTGTGCATGACTGTAACCTGTTGCATTTATAATCAAACATATAAAAATCACGCCTGATTCCCCGGTTTCGGAACATGCGCTGTGTTGACATTTATTTTCAAGAATGTCACTGTATTCTAAGGTACGCCACATAAAAATTTTCTTTTAGAACTGCATGGGCAACATGAAAATAAACCGTTCGGTATCACAAAAAAAGCCTTGTGATTGTCAGCAAATCAACAAATTCATCAACAAGTGAGCAAATGACAGCGACCGATACGGGGCAATATGATCCTGCACGTTAAACATCTCCTCCAAAAAGAACAACGTTTCATACAAAACACCTGATCATACACACAAACATGAAACAATGGGTTGATGTTTTAATGTTATTCTGAACAATAACAGGCGCGTGGCTTTACAGTTTCACGCGCCACTCATATGAATACATGAAAAGAGGTTGATTACAAATGAGTGATTCATTTGAACAAAAAAAGGGCGGTATTTCCGTCGACATCGAGCATCTGTTCCCGATTATCAAAAAATGGTTGTATTCCGAGAAAGAAATTTTCTTACGTGAAATTGTCTCCAATGCAAGTGACGCCATTACCAAACTTGCCCGTCTGTCCTCTTTGGGACAGGCAAGCGACATCGACACCGATGCATTCCGTATTGATGTGGTGCTCGATCCTGACGAAGGAACATTAAGTGTGACAGACAACGGCATCGGTATGACCGAGGAAGAAGTCAGCCGCTATATCTGCCAGATTGCACTGTCCGGTGCAGTGGACTTTATCTCAAAATATGAGGGAGAGCAAAACGATCAAAGCGGCATTATCGGCCATTTTGGTCTTGGATTCTATTCTGCGTTTATGGTCAGTGACCGTGTGGATGTATATACGCGCTCCTATACCGGTGCGCCGGCCGTGAAATGGACCTGCGACGGGGATGGCGCATATGAAATTACCCCGGCAAATGCAGATCAAGCGCCGATGCGCGGTACACGCGTGGTGATGCACATCAGCACGGATGAAGAGGAATTTCTGAAAGGATACAAGATCCGTGAAGTATTGCAGAAATACTGTGCATTCATGCCCTATGAAATTTACTTCACCGATTTGTCTGACAAAAAAGAAACAACGAAAAGTGATGAAAACGCATCGGACACCAAAAAGGAAGCGGCACAAACTAGTAAAGAAGAAGGCCAAGAAACAACTACCCAAACGCCGATCAATGACACCCATCCCTTGTGGCAGAAAAAGCCCTCAGAATGCACCGAAGATGAGTATCGTGACTTTTACCGCAAAGTCTTTGCGGATTACAAAGAGCCGTTGTTCCATATTCACATCAACGCCGATTATCCGCTCAATTTCCGCGGTATTTTATACTTCCCACGGCTCAACCAACATCTGGACAACATGGAAGGGCAAATTAAGCTGTATTACCACCAGGTATTTGTGGCAGACAACATCAAGGAACTGTTGCCGGATCACTTGACCATGTTGCGCGGCGTTCTGGATTGTCCGGAATTACCGCTCAATGTTTCTCGTTCATATCTGCAAAACAGTGCATATGCGGCAAAAATCGGACAACATATCTCCAAAAAGGTTGCCGACAAACTCACCGGGATGTTCCACACAGAACGAGAAAATTTTGAAAAGCTCTGGCCGGATCTGAAGACGTTTGTGGAATATGCATGCCTGCGTGAACCGAAATTTTATGATCGCATCAAGGAATGTGTTCTCTATCACACCACCGAGAAAGAAACCCGTACGTTCGTTACCTTACAGGAATATCTGGAAGAAGCGAAGACGACAAACGAAAACAAGGTGTATTATACCACCGATCCAGCAGCACAGGCACAATATATCTCTCTTTTGCGCGCACAGGATATTGAGGTCGTCATCATTGACACCGTGCTGGAATCACAGTTCATACAAATGATTGAACAAAAAAATGACGGTGTACAATTTATTCGCGTGGATGCCGACATTGCAGGTGCACTGAAAGCAGACGATGCGCAGACAGATAAACCGGATGAAAAAGAGTCCGCAGACAAAAAAGAGAGTGATAACAAAGATTCCGACGGCAAAGATCAAACAAAGGCCGATGCGTATCCGGCACTCACTTCCCTGTTCCGCGACGTGAGTGGAAAGAATGACATGGAAGTGCGTTACATTCGCCTCAAAGATCAATCCATTCCCGCCATGCTCACCGTCGATGAACAAGCGCACCGTATGGATGAGATGATGCGGATGTATCAACTGCAAAACGGTCTACAGACGGGTCCCACCTTGCAGCGTGCCGCACTGAGCGTCAATTTGAACAATAAACTGATCGAAAAATTGCAACAAGCACCCGATACACCCGACGCCAAAACAATTGCCTCACAGATCTATCATTTGGCGCTGCTCAGTCAACGACAACTCACCCCCGACGAATTATCCGCATTTCTGACGGAAAGCTACAACGTATTGGAACATTTGCAATAAGAAACATCAAATACGAAAAAATGTCTGTATCCCCATCCATTTTCCCTCTTGACATCGGGTTCAAAATAGGGTAGAATCTTCCCATACCACTCCATGCAATGCATGCAGGTATGATGTTTCTCACACAACAGACGTGCAACACGTAGAAAGGAACATGACAAAATGTCAAACGAAGAAGAATTGTACGACGCAGAGATTTTCACGCTGACCGATGAAGACGGCAACGAAACAGATTTTGCACTTTTGGCCACAGCGGAAATCGAAGGCGTAACCTATATGGCTCTGGAACCCGCAGAAGACAATGACGAGGGAGAATATGTCATTCTCAAAATTGCGCACGACGACGAGACCGATGAAGACATTCTGGTGACGATCGACGACGACGATGAGTTTGACCGCGTTGCGGATCTGTTTGAAGATGAATTTATGACCATGGATTACGATGAAGACCATGCATCGGATACAGCAAATGACGCCGATAACGACACAGACACCGATGCGGACAATGAAACCCCTGCACAAGAATAAAAAAGGATAAGCTAAAAAAGCAATGACATTGCCTGCCCTGTGCGTGATATCGCGTGTATAAAACCCACAATTGAAAATACGGATCCGGCTTTTGCAGTGGGAATGCAGGCCTCTTGCCTTGTCTGCGACGGTACCACCTGTGGCACGGTCCCGATGAGACGCAAACGTTGGTTGCACAAAGCTGCAAAGAGGATACCGACCTTGTGGATACGCAAGGGTTTTCAATCCACGCTTTACACGGCACGGCGGGTATTTTGCTGTGATGATTAAATTTCTTTGTGTAACATACAAAACAAATGTGCATGCGCAAAACAGATTTGCATTTTCATTCTCTCTTCAAAGGTTCGCGGGAAAAGATGGCTGACACCGATTCAGCTTGTTTCATCCCGCATTGCAAATCCGCTTCCTTTTTGTAAAAAAATACCCACTCGTTGGGGCACCCTCCGTAAAGGAAGGTGCCCCAATTTTATATGGATTTTGATATCAAAATCCGGTGCTCGCTATACTTAATGGACATCATCTTTCTATTCGCTGTTTTCAAAACATCAAAATTCATTGGAAAATCATTGACATTTACGTTTAATAGGTATATAATGTCACGATTTAGATTCGTAAAATCTATTTGGGCGGCTTGAGATAAAAGGAGATATTATTATGCACGATTTCGAGTATGTTCCAAAAGAAGAATGGAAACCGATTAGGGATGAACTTTTTGAAATAATCCACAAATTACAAAGAGAAGTTAGCGCTGACTTCACTTTTCAATATCATTTTGTGGGCAGTAGCAAACGAAAAATGATAACTCGTGACCGGAACTCTAACATTGGTTTTGACTTCGATGTAAATATTGAAGTAAATGACCCCAACGAAGACTATTCTGCCAAAGAAATACGAAACATTCTTCACAAGGGTCTCGATAAGATTACGAACCCTTATGGATATCCGATTTTTGGATACGATTATACCGAAGACTCCACCCGTGTTCTTACAATTCGAGTAAAAGATAAAATAAACTCCCGCATCTTACATAGTTGTGATTTTTGCATTATATATGAATGCGGAAATGGGAGGCAACAATTTATTCGTTATAATAAAAAGCAAAAAAGTTATTCGTGGGAATACCAACCCAAAGGGTATATGAAGTTGCCATCAAAAATTGAGTGGATTAAAAAGCACAGACTGTGGCAACAAGTCAGAGATACTTACATATATAAAAAGAATATCAATACCGATGATAATAAAAAATCCAGATCTATTTTTGCAGAAACGATTCATCAAATTTGTCAGCAAAACGGATATTACAAAAATGGGAGATAATATGGCAATGGATATGGATTCTGGAAAATTGCTTATTATATCCGGTTGGTCGAACGATAAAAATGATGACTAAGATAAACGGCGGCAAAGAGTTTTGGCATCTCTCTGCCGCCGTTATCTTGTGAAAGTCAAGTAAAGACAACTTCCTTATGAAGCCTCACCGTTTGAGTGGATGTTTTTAATATTTCTGTTTGTCAAACGATCCTTGATGAAAAAGCATTGAAAGTCGTGTACGACATTTATTTTTTCTCATCATCGTTTTGCATTGTTTTATAGATGAGATACATATCGATATCATCCTGTATCACATCATTTTCAGATGACTTGGATTGATTCTGTTGGTTTTGTGTCGTGGATTTTTTGTTGCCTGTTGCCGCTGCCACAAGCGCTATGAAGCCGACTGCCAAAAGAATACCAATGACGATACCAAACATTTTTCTTTCCTCCGCTTGTTCATTCTCTGTCACATATGCATCTTGTGTCTTCAAATATATTTGCAGATCAAAAAATATGATTCCATGTTTTGAATCTTTTCCGTAAGCCTTTGCTACAACAAGCGTCCTTCACCATATAATGTTACATTCAAACATCATATTCTGTCGCATACAGGATCTTGCCGTCTTTCCACGCAAAATCCACGGCACGTTTGCCGGGCAAACGAAGTCCGCAAACTTCTCCCTCTTTGCGCCAAGCTGGCGGTAAGGCAGGCAAAAGATGCAACGCCCCATCCCGATCGGTTTGTGCCACCATCTCCAAAATACCGGCGGCAACACCAAAATTACCATCGATCTGAAAAGGCGGATGTGCACAAAACATATTGTCATACAGCGAACGCGCACAAAATACATCCAGATTCTTTTGTGTCTGCTCCCCGTCGCACAATCGCGCCCACATACAAATCAACCATGCACGGCTCCAACCGGTGCCACCGCTGCCATGTGCCAGGCGGCGTTCAATGGTCTTACGTGCGGCAGCAAAAAACTCCGGTGTTTGCTTTGTGAACTGCCGGGCAGGATACAACCCCCACAAATGGGAAATATGTCGATGTCCCGGCTCGGCCTCTCGGACATCCGGCATCCATTCGCGAACACATCCGTTTTCACCGATTTCAACGGGACAAAGACGTGCATCCAGTTCTTCCACCTTCCGGGCAAACGCATCATCCTTGCCCAATATACGGGTTGCCTGCGCGGTACATGTGAACAATTCATGCAAAATTTCCGTGTCCATCGCCGCGCCCGGTACAAAACATGCCTCACAGCCATTCTTGTCCAGATAGGTGTTTTCCGGCGAAACAGAGGGACAAAGAACCAAATACCCCGCTTCATTTTCTTGTAAAAAATCTTCAAAGAACAAGCAGGACTGCTCTAAAATCGGATAGGAACGCTGTAAATAAGATATATCGCCGGAATAACGATAATGCTCCCACAGATGAAGCGCCAACCATGCTCCCCCCAGTACCCAATAGGAACCGGGAATCCATTGATCCTGCGGCGCACAATCGCCGTAAATATCCGTGTTGTGGTGACAGACAAACCCACGACATCCGTACAATTTACGTGCACATTCCTGTCCGCGGGGCAACATACGAAGCATATGATCCAACAGCACCGTATGACATTCGGGCAATGCAGAGGCCTCCGTGGGCCAATAATTCATCTGTGTGTTAATATTGACCGTATAGCGGCATCCCCAACCCGGTTGATAATCATCGCACCAAATTCCTTGTAAATTCATGGGCAATGTACCGGGACGACTGGCAGAAATTGTGAGATAACGCGCATAAGAGAACAATTGCTGCGCCAGAAGCGGGTCGGAAACCAAAGCGGATTCCCCCTGCTCTTTGTATACCGTACGCATACGCGCAATGCGTTGATCCGTTGGAATATCGTTTTTCTCCTGATCGTCACACAACCGCAGAGACATGCGTTCGTACAACGCACGATAATCTGCCACGTGACGTGCGCGCAGCTGTGCATAAGAATACCTTTGCGCGCGATCCAGTATCTCTTTACAATACAAAAGCGGATCGTCGGTGCGATATGTTGTCGCTGCTGTAAACAAAACCGTGAACCAACGGGCACCACGCACATAAAAGTGCTCACCAATGATCTCCACCTGTGCCTCTTCATCCGCCAGTACGCGTGCCATGGCCACGTTTTTCTCAGAACCTGTGTCAAACAGGAGTGAAAGTGTGTTGTCGTCCGTTTTTTGGATCACGGGGCCAAAGTGATCTCGGTGCAGCCGAATACGTAATTCCATCGGAAGTGCGTCACATTCGACATGGTAAACGATCACATCGTCCGGATGAGATGCAAAAATCTCCCGACGGTCACATCCTTCCCCCATGGTATACGATACATGACAAATTCCTTCTGACATATCCAACCATCGGCGGTATGCCGTGATTTCTCCGCTTCGGTTAAACGTACGAAGGAAGAGTTTTGCCAAAGGCTGGTAATCGCTCATGCTCTCCGGAACCGATGACCATGCCATCAACGCCAAATTTTCCGCCTCCTGCGTATTTCCCGCAAAGGTAAGCGCACGAATCTTTGAAAAATACGCTGCGGTATCGGGGTTGATGCGTTCCCGTCGTCCATCGGCATTGACACTTTCCTCATTGAGCTGCAACGTATCATCCCAAATACGGCCATAGACCATACCGCCCATGCGGCCGTTTCCCACCGGCAGTGCCTGTTCCCATTGTTCTGCAAAATTGGTATACCACAGCGTCTCCTGCTGTGCACAAGGACCTGTCCCTGCTTTTTGCGCTGTGGATGATCGTTTGGTTTTCACTTGATCTTTTTGTTCCATGTACCTATTCCTTATTCTATGTTGATTCTATGTTTGTGTGGATGAACCGTGTGTCACTTTCTGCGTTTTTTGATAATAGATCAAACAAGATGCGCGTATCTCAAAGGGTAAACAACGTTTGCAATGCTTGTGGTGTTGCAACAAACCCGTCTGCACCCGCATCCGCAAGCTCCTGTTGTGAACCATATCCCCACAAAACACCGTACGCGGGGATCCCGCATTGATGCGCGCCCGTGATATCCTGCTCCCGATCCCCCAACATCAAAAAAGAGTGGTACGGTAAGGACTGCATCGCATTTTGGATCACTTGTGCTTTTGTATCCACCGTACCGTCCAACGTTGCACCATGAATCTGTTTGAAATATTTTGCCAAATCAAACCGCTCTAAAATCTGTACCGCATACACTTCCGGTTTTGCCGTAGCGATCGCCAGAGGCACGTCGTGTTCGCGCAGAAATTCTAAAGCCGGAACAATCCCGTCATACACAGCGTTTTCAAACATGGCGCCCTGACCCACAAAACATTCACGATAGCGTGCAACGGCACGTTCTGCGTCCGCGTGGCTCATGCCGGCATACCGGCAAAAGCTTTCACGCAGCGGTGGGCCGATAAATTTATTGAGCGTCTGTGCTGGCAAATGCATGGAAAACGCCTTTAGGGCATATTGTACGGAATGAAGGATGCCAGGGGCGGAATCCGTCAGCGTCCCGTCCAAATCAAAGAGCAAACATGTTTTTTTGTCTACTTGTTTGTTTTGCATATGTCATATTCCTTTGTGTCGTATTCAAATCAGGTTGTCCGAAAAAATATCTTTTCTATCTAAAGTTCTGCCGGGGTTGTTTCCGGTGATTTTTCCGATCCGGGAAACATTGCAAAAATCAGTATAAAATGCGCCGACCCTATCTGAAATTTTCTTATAAAACCATATGTTCAAATTATAAGTCATCCTTAAAAAAAAAGCAAGTTTTCCATTCAAAAAAATAACCACGGATACAAAAACTTTCCATGCAAAAGTTTCTCGTTTTTTTTCAAACAGCTGTCGAAAAAACAAAAATTGTGTTATAATATATTAGCAGGTGATACTACTGAATTTGTAGCCGCAATATTTGGATATCCATTCCTTTTTTTACAAATATCGTTGCAAATCGACAGTAACTATGCTATACTGTGTCATACAAACAAGTCTTTCGTCACACGTCTTTGCTGACTTGGTACAGGCGCAATGCGACAATAGGTCTGTTTTGAAAAACTCATGCCGTAAAGGAGATGTACGATTATGGCAATTTTGGTCACCGGCGGCGCCGGATTTATCGGAACACACACTTGCGTGGAATTGTTGGAAGCAGGCGAAGACATCGTCGTATTCGACAACTTGGTCAACAGCAAACGCAGCGCCATCGATGCGGTCAAACAAATCACAGGAAAAGATTTTCCTTTCTATGAGGCCGATATGCTTGACGAAGCTGCCATGGAAAAAATTTTCAGCGCCCATAACATCACTGAGGTGATCCACTTCGCCGGACTAAAAGCAGTGGGAGAAAGCGTAGAAAAGCCGTTGGAATATTATCACAACAACCTCACCGGCACACTGATTCTTCTGCAGGTCATGAGACGACACAATGTCAAACGTATCGTTTTCTCTTCTTCTGCTACGGTGTACGGCTCACCGAAAACCGTACCGATCAAAGAAGATTTTCCGCTCTCCACCACCAACCCCTATGGCGCGACCAAACTCATGATCGAAAATATGTTGCGTGACCTGTATCATAGCGATAACAGTTGGTCCATCGCCCTTCTTCGGTATTTCAACCCCATTGGCGCACATGAAAGCGGCCTGATCGGTGAGGACCCCAACGGAATCCCCAACAACATTATGCCGCGTCTGATCAACGTCGCATTGGGTAAAATGGATTCCATGACGGTGTTCGGTGACGACTATCCCACACGTGACGGTACAGGCGTACGTGACTATATCCATGTGGTAGATCTTGCGAAAGGACACGTGGCTGCCATTGCCAAAGTACGCAGTCAGACCATGTGCGATGCATACAACCTCGGAACCGGCAAGGGCTACAGTGTGATGGAAATTATCCACGGATTGGAAAAAGCGTGTGGCAAGCAATTGCCTTATCACGTGACACCACGTCGTGCGGGTGACATCGCCGAGTGCTATGCTGACCCGACGAAAGCCGCGGAAGAGCTGCACTGGAAAGCAACCATGGATCTTGATCAAATGTGCAAAGATGCTTGGCATTTTGCGCTAATGCACCAAAAGAACAACTGATTTTACTTTTCATTCCTTGATAAAAGCAAACAATTTGAAAGCATATCAAATACCTGACGATATATGCGGCATGATACCGTCGCAGACCGGCTATGTTTTTTCCATATGATATACCCATTTTCATGAAAGCGTGAAAAACAAATATCGTAAAATCAGGCAGCGATTGCTTTTTATCAATCATTTTCAAAAACAGATCAATTTGTTTCACGCAAAGCAATTCTTTCATCCCATATGAAGCACTTGTTTTGCCGTCATTCCCATTACCGAAACCCGAAAGGACTTTGTGCCATGAAACCGCAGGAACCGTCACATTTGCCGGACAACACGACGGTAAATCAGCCAGAACCGATGTTGTCCCCAAAACAAAAGATAACCGCCATCGTACACACGCAAGGTACCGTTGTTGAACATGATGAGCAATCAAAACAGACACAACGGCAAGACACCGAAAGTGCAACAAACGACATGCAGCAAGAGGATCTCTCTGCCCGGGCAGAAGACGCAGAGAAATCGGAAAATGTTACTGATGCGGAATCTTTGTTTGGCACAGAGCAACAACGCTCCGATTCCACAGTCCCTGTTACAACACCGCTTGGTGTGCCACCGGATTTCAAAAACAAACGACCCCGGAAACAAAAGGCAAAAAAGATGATTCGGCCCCGCTTGGATGCCATTGCCACTGTTGTGATTTTTGCCGCATTATTTTTCAAGTTTTTCTACTTTTACAGCCAGGTTATTTATAAAACGCTGGAAAATACAACCATATCTGCATTCTTTTTAACACTGATTTCCCTTTTCTTTTTCGCCGTTGGATGCATCATTGTCCGTCTCATTCGTCCCAAACGGCCAAATCATATCCCGTTTTTGATCATCGTAACATGTATCATCACTGCACTGATGCTGATTGACGCAGCATATAAAAGTTATTTCAACATGTTGCCAAGTGTATTGGAACTCAAAAAAACAGGCGAATTGGGCGAAAGTGCTGATTCCGTATGGGCCGTTATACAACAAGCAAAATATGATTTAATCGCTTTGGGATGGGATATTGTTCCCTTGATCATTTTCGGATCGGTTGTGCGTCCGCTCCTGATGAAACGCCCCAAACGACCGCAAAAAAAAGCGTCAAAACGCAACATAACCATTGGCATGAGTGTTGTAGCACTTGTGACGCTTATTGCTGTCTCCTTGATGCTTTTGCTTTCCCCCATGGTTTCTGCTGTGACGTTACGCAGCGAACTTCTTTCGTATCATATCAGGGATTTTTATACGGCGCTGTTCGGCGATTCGCAAAACAGCGATGAAAAATTGCAGGAAGACATCATTGACTGGATTGCAAACAAAGACGATACCAAAAGCACAACAGAAAAAAATGATATGTATTGGGGTATCGGGCACGGAAAAAATGTCCTGGTGATTCAGGTGGAAGCATTACAAAATTTTGTGCTGAACGCCACATACAATGGGCAAGTGCTTACACCAAATCTCAATGCTTTCTTGAAAGATGATTGCCTGCAGTTCACCAATCACTACTATCAGGTAGGCGGCGGCAACACAGCGGATGCAGAATTTACCGTAAATAATTCCCTCTATCCGCCGGAAAAAGAAGCTGCCTATGAAAAATATACGGATAACGATTATTACGGATTGCCTTTTTTGCTGAAAGACAATGGCTATACGGGCGCTTACGCGTATCACGGCAACAACGGTGCCTTTTGGAATCGTGAAACGGCTTACCCTTATCAGGGGTTTGACGATTTTATTTCACGTGAAGATATGCCATCTCTGCCAACCATGGGCAGCATGGAAGGCGTTACCGACAGCGCGCTGTTTGAACGCATCGTGCATGATATGCAATACACGTACACCTCCCCCTACTATATCTTTGCCGTAACCATCTCCTCCCACCACCCTTTTGAAATACCTGCGGAAATGGCAACGCTACGATTGAAAGACGAAGATGTTGGGACACTGGGTGGAAATTATCTGCAAAGTGTGCATTATTTTGATCAATGCTTTGGAGAACTGGTGCAAAATATGAAACAGGCGGGACTTTGGGACGACACCATCATTGTTCTCTATGGCGATCACATGGCACTGCCGTGCTATACGGAAGAATACGTGACATTCATGGAACAAAATTTTATGCCAAAAGATGTCTCATATAACTATGTAGAACACTTCCGTGTACCATTTTTGATGCGTGTCCCGGGGTTTGGAAGCGAAACCCACAGCATTGCCAATGGACACATTGACATTGCGCCAACTCTGTTGCACATTTTGGGTATTTCCAATGATCGCAGTATTATGCTGGGACAGGATCTGTTTGTTGCAGATGAAGGGATCGTATTAGAACAAACACACCTAGGACGCGGCTCGTATTTTACAGACAATATTTTGCTCATGAATTTTCAACAAGATGACCCAGCATTAATCACTGTACTCAACATCAATGGTAAAACTCAATTATCTCGCAGTCCCACCGTTTCAGAATATAAAACATGTCTCAAAGCCAAGCGAATCTTCAATATGAATATGTATCTTTTGGATAATGATTTAATCTTAACAGAAAACATTGAAGTACTTCAAAAGGCAAAAACATCAAAAAAATAACAAACAATTCCCCGACGGTGCAATAGTATCTGTACCGTCGGGAATTTTACATATGCGAAATACATGTAAAACATTCATTTTTTTCTTCAATTCATTGACAAAAAAATAAAAATTGGGGTATAATAACATTGTCGTATGACACAATTCATATATAAAACGAGGTGAGACTGAATGGACGCAGGTGGCAGTCGACCGACAGCGCAAAGCAATAGACAACGATCAGCCTTTCGTGCGGATTTTATGCTTTTAGAATGGCAGGTTCAACAGCTGTGTCTCACGTCTCACAGTTGTTTGATGTGACAAAGTCTCTTCAATGTTCTTTGATGACAACTCATTTCTGCATATTCCAAAGTCTAAAAGATACGTGCGAAATATGATGTTTTCTGTTGTCAAGCGCCGCCGCAGTGATAGCCGGCGGTATTTTTATGCTTTGACTCAAGCAAAGTTGCGACGTGTGTCGATTGGCATACGCCGGTATCACAACCCCCTTTGCCGAATGACGAATGACACACGCATCAATTCCTGTGCCATTTCGTTTGACGCCTTGGGAATCATCATTTTTAGGAGGAACGTATCATGCCGAAAAGTGCCGTTGTGCTGACCGCAGATATGGTCAGCGAGTTGTTAGAGCAAAAACAATTCACCCATTTGTATGCACTGCTCAAAGAAATGCGGGCGGAGGACATTGCCCCTTTGTTTGAAAATCTGGAACCTACCGATGCCGTACGTCTGTTTCGTCTTCTTCCCAAAACGTTGGCAGCGGATACGTTTGTGGAACTGGATGCGACGCAGCAGGAAGATCTGATTGCGCGTTTTTCAGACCGCGAACTGAAAGCCGTGTTGGATGATATGTTTGTGGACGACACGGTGGATGTCATCGAAGAAATGCCCGCCAATGTTGTAAAACGCATCATTCAACAATCGGACGAGGAAACACGGCAATCGATCAACGAAATTCTCGATTATCCCAAAGACAGCGCGGGCAGTATCATGACCACAGAATTTGTCTCGCTGCATCCGGATTTTACCGTGACAGACGCATTCGCGCGCATTCGTCAAACCGGGGTTGAAAAGGAAACCATTTACACCTGTTATATCACAGATAGCAATCGACATTTACTTGGTGTCGTTTCCGTATTAAAACTGCTGCTGGCGGAATGGGACACGACGTTACGTGAACTGATGGACACACATGTGATTTCTGTCAGCACACATGATGATAGAGAAATCGCAGCCAACCGTCTGAACAAATACGGCTTTATGGCATTACCTGTGGTGGACGGCGAAAATCGTCTGGTCGGCATTGTTACATTTGACGATGCCATCGATGTGCTTACCGAAGAGGCAACCGAAGATATCGAAAAAATGGCTGCCATTGTTCCAACGGACAAACCATATATGCGCACCGGCATTTTTGAAACGTTTCGCAAACGGATCCCCTGGCTGCTGATCTTAATGATCTCCGCCACATTTACGGGTGCGATCATTTCACATTTTGAAGAGACCATCGCTGCCATTGTCGGCGGCAGCGCGTTGATCGCATTCATTCCCATGCTGATGGATACCGGCGGTAATGCCGGTAGTCAATCCAGTGTGACAGTCGTGCGTGGCCTGGCGCTGGGAGAAATCCGTTTTTCCGACTTTTTCCGTATCTTGTGGAGAGAATGCCGCGTAGCAATGTTGTGCGGCATCGTTTTGGCCATGTGCAATTTTGTGAAGGTACTTTTGATCGACAAGTTGCTGTTGGGAAATCAAAGCATCACGCCGCTCATCGCTCTGGTGGTGTGCATGACCTTGTTCGTGACTGTGCTCGCAGCAAAAATCGTGGGATGTATTCTTCCTCTGACGGCACAAAAGCTCGGCTTTGATCCGGCTGTCATGGCAAGTCCTTTCATCACCACCATTGTCGATGCCCTGGCTTTACTCGTTTATTTTCAAATTGCAACAATTGTTTTATTGTAAAGCTATCGCTTTATCATCGTTGATCACCAATCAAAAATCTGCCGCAGGTATACCAATTACCTGCGGCAGATTTTTCTTTGCTGCATCATCGAACTTTCTTCATGGTGTTGCATTACCACGCAAAATCAATTCACCCAACATTTGGCCGAATGTCTTTGCAGCCGTTTTGGCCTCATCAAGCGTATTGCCTGTGGTACCGATCTCCACCAACATAGAACCGGTTGTATACTGCTCATTAAACGTTGCACGCCGTAAATTTAACGGTCGCGCAAGTCCCGTTCCGCTATCCAACATTTTCTTCTGCAAATGTGCGGCAACGGTCAAATTGTCCCGCCAATTGGGATGGCTTCCGCCTCCCTCATCCGTACCGATTACAAGCATGACTTGTGCCGCCGGTTGGGATCCCACCATGGTGACCGGTCTTAATTTTGTCCCGTCGGAACGCACCATGGAATCGCGATGTACATCCAGCACATAAGAAATAGACGGATGCAGTTCCAATTGCTCCCGAATGGCTTGCGCCGCATAAGTATAAGACTCGGTGTATGACTCCGCATCGAACTGCTCTGTCAAATGAATCACATGGATCCCTTGCGCTTCCAAAGTTTGTGCCAAAACTTCTCCCACCGCAACCATATTTTTTTCAGGGTCTGTCGTACGCGTTACATCTGCATTCGGATCATAGTAACCACTGTCATTGGCAGCATAACATTCTGTGGCATGCGTATGTAAAATCAGGACAGCCGGCTGATCTTTTGTCCCTGTCATAGAAGCCAATGGGTATTTTTCCTCGGCGTATGCCCCCAGATCTACTGTATAATTGGTATCGTTGCTGACTGAAAAATCACTTGCAGAAAGATCAATCGGCATAATCCCCGCCATCCCCTGGGGGACATCTTCCTCCGCGTACGCATACAATTCCCCGTCTGCCCCGTCCGGTGTTATCTGTGGAATCACGGAGGGCAACAGACTGCCATTCTGTTCCTCTTCCCAATCCGCTCCCCACGACGATTGCGGAACAGATGTGGTAAACAAGTGCGAAACCGCCATCGTGGGGGGAAAGAAAAATCCCTGCCGCAAGACGCCCTCGGAGAGTGTTGTCCCCTCCCCCGCGCCCAGGGCGTCGTCCGGCGTCTGTGGTGTCATAAACAATCCGGATGATGTGAGATAGGTACGAACCGTGCCGCTTGAGAACCATTGATACAGTCCAACAAAACACAATGCACAGAAAAGCAACGATGCACCTAAAAGTGTAAATGTCAGTAAAAATCGTTGATATGTTTTTCGCATTCTCCCGGCGTTAGGGCCTTGTTTCCACTCTCCCAAACGTGTGGCAAATCGTGCGAAAGATGCATGATGCCGCGTGTCTTGTGTGCGGTTTGATCGTCGTAGTACCACAATCAAAAATTTTGGTTTGACTCTCTTACTTTTCACAAAGAAATGGGAACGGCCAATCAGATTTTTCATCCATTGCGGCACACGCTTGTCCCTTGTTCGCTCATTCATCTGTTTTCCCTCCGCTTCTTTTGACTTCTCTGTATCATTCTTTTGGTGATTTTGGAAATCATTGTCTACGTTCTCTTGTATATCTGTAAACTTGCCCTCAAATCATCCAAAAAATATACGCCCTGATATCTCAGTATATGCACGATGTGCATTTTTCAGAACACAGCGGCTACATTTTTTACCAATTCTCTATTTTTTGAGCAACCGGGACCATTTGGCATAAAAATCACCTTCTGCTACACACAAACCTTCTATTTTTCTCACGCTTTATCAAACACTGCCATCAAAAAATCAAACGCCAATGTTTGACAAAAACCGGAACCTTCATGTTTATGGCAGCATATGCTGGCAACGCAGGAAACCCATGATTTTTTTAATATCTTGATTAAAAAAGCGCTATATGGGTACATACTGACAGTGAAATTTGAAAAACGGAGCGTGATCCAGTTGAATGTCAAAAGAGGAGATATCTTCTACGCAGACCTCAGTCCTGTCGTCGGCTCGGAGCAAGGCGGGCTTCGCCCCGTACTGATTATTCAAAATGACGTCGGAAATCGTCACAGCCCTACCGTGATTGCCGCAGCCATTACCAGTCAGCTTTCCAAAGCACATCTTCCCACACATATTGGCGTTTACGCCGATCAGTACGGTTTATCCAAAGATTCTGTGATCTTACTGGAACAAGTGCGTACCTTAGACAAACGACGGCTTCGGGAAAAAATCGGACATTTGGATGCACAAATGATGGGAGTGGTCAATCAAGCCATCTCCGTCAGTTTCGGACTACCATCTGATGATACCCCAACCGTTGCCGCCCCCGGTCGTTTGTCACCGACACCGCATACATCCCCTCAACCCGCAACACAACCCTATCCGCCTGCTGCCGCAGCCGTATCCTCTGTTTCGCATAGCACTGCTGGCCAAATCCATACAAACGCGCCCCACAACACCACCTCCCACGTATCAGCAACAGACATACAAACGATGCATACAGCACAAACGACCGATCCCACGCACAAAACAGGACAAACACCGTAAATTTCTGATTTTTTGTATCAAAACAGTGTTTTTTGCCGCACAGCGTGCATATACTGCAAATAGCCAAAGATTTTTGGCCGACATGCCAAGCGCTTGGAAAAATGACAGCATTTCTGTTCTGATTTGGTTTTATTCTATTCGGAAAGGTTTGGTGGATGATAATGAAGATCGTTGTTTGGAGATCTCCCCGTCTGCTCTCTTCTCTGTTAAAACGGCTCTTTCATATATAATTGGGTCATTTGCAAATCTGCAAATTTTAGAAGATACGTTCCATTTTTCGAAAGCCTGTTGTGTACCAAGCGCGCCAAAAATCACGCATGTGCGTGTTGCAGCAGCGTCAAAAAATCATCAACATATGGCAAATCTATGTCAGTTTTGCAAAAAGGATTGAATCATCGGGAAATATCTGGTATAATGATGAAAAGAGCCAAAAAGAGAGGTACACATCATGTATCAGAATTTCCCGAATATTACCATTTTTGACCATCCGCTCATTACGCATAAACTTTCTGTACTGCGTCAACAGGAAACAGGGCCCAAGCTCTTCCGCGAACTGGTCAATGAAATTGCCATGCTGATGGGATATGAAGCGATGCGCGATCTGCCAACGGAATCCGTGCACATCAAAACACCGCTCATGGAAACAGACGTGAAAATGATCGCCGGGAAAAAACTGGCTTTGGTGCCCATTCTGCGTGCCGGGCTGGGTATGTTAGACGGCGTGTTGGCATTGGTTCCCTCGGCCAAGATCGGTCACATCGGACTGTATCGTGATCACGAAACACTGGAACCGCACGAATATTACTGCAAATTGCCTGAGGACATTGAAAATCGTCAGGTCATTCTGTTGGATCCCATGTTGGCAACCGGAGGTTCTGCGTCCGCCGCCATTGATTTTATCAAAAAACGCGGATGTACCAACATTAAATTTATGGCAATTCTGGCAGCACCCGAAGGTCTGACGCGCTTGTCCAAAGATCATCCGGACGTACCCGTTTTTTGTGCCGGCGTGGACGAGCGTCTCAACGAGTACGGTTATATTTTGCCGGGACTGGGAGATGCCGGTGACCGGCTGTTCGGCACGTTATAAACAATATTTTCTTGTACTTGAAAACACAAGAAAACGACATGACACGCGACAAGGATGATGGCTGGTGCCGCGTACACATTGTTTACTATCGACTGTTTTAAATAACCACGAATAAAATAAAGATATCCACCGCACCGGCAGCGCCGGACGATGCCGGACATGCTGTTGCCGTACAGCGTGTCCGGTTTTTGTTTTTTAACACTGCCTATCGTTTATACCTCTTGTTTCTATAACGAAAAAAAAACAATGACAAAGTATAGATTCCAAGCAGTGTTTACATGACATACTTGCAAACAACATAGAGCCGTAAAAGGAGCTTAAGATGCAGATTTCTGATTTGACATTGCAGGACATCGAAGGGGTTTCTTTTCTCTACCAATATATTTTGTGGGGTACAAAAAAAGATCCTACAGACATGAAGCCCAAACAGCAGAAAAAAGTGCGTAAAAAACTGGAAATTTCCATACGGCGCAAAGAAATAGCGGTTGATCCTAAGGTACTTATTATTCTACATGATGAATGGAACGATGCCGAATTTTTCCACTTCTTAAAAATGTGTCACCAAGAAGACATACGATTGGAAAGGCAAGCGGAAAAAGAATTCAATCGCTGTTGCGCCATGTTTCCCGAACCGGTTCAGAAAGCATTTCATCTATTAATAGATCAACAATTCCTTTATTCTCCTCCGCAATTGATTGGCACTGATGTTATACTTGAAATTGACCATACTGATTTTGTCAACTGTCAGCTGCACTTGTGCAATGTCACAGGCATGCCCGATATCAAAACGGAAGAATATCTGATGTTTGATCACAGCATGCTCCAACATCAAAACCACTCATTTGTTTTGCAAGGTTACATTGAATCTTTTGAAACTGACACTGTTCGTCCTTTTTCCATCCGCTTCACAGATGCAAAAACGAGATACAACGTGTTTCGGATACAACCCGATTTTTCCAATCGAACGCCCTGGGATGTATTATCTGAACTGGCACAACATTGTATGCAAAAATACGTATTGTCGCCAACGTTTTGTAACGAACAAGAAATGGCACTGCTTCCCATGCTCGCCGAAATTTTACAATTGACGGCGCCTTATGTCCTGCCAACAGAATATCAATCGTCATCCTATCAAATATTGAAAACATTGAGTAAAAAACATGGTTTTTCCGGACTTTTATCTAAATGGGCAGCCATCGAACAGTACACAAAATCAAATAAAAAAAGGAAACTACAACGATGTCAACACCAGCTGCTTGCAAAACTGAATACGGACACATTTGAGCCATTGTGGCGTGAAATATATCAATCCTTTTCCGCATCGCAGTCCTGCTACCCGGCCGAAACGGAAAGATGCTGTGACCCTGATTTCTTACATCAAATACGTACAAAAATTCAACAACTTGTAACATCGCACGGTTACACGGGATCTTATCCCGATTTTATAAAATGTGATCGAACACAAGGCTTTCATATAGCCGTCGGATATGATGATCAAACATATTTGGTCCGGAATCAAACAAAAGCTGCCTTTCATATTCACTGCACAGAAACATGTATGGACAACGTCTTGTATGTAACATTTTGTTGCGGCACCGAGCTGTTGAAAAAAGGACAGCAGCCAGGTGATATATATTCTTGTCTGTTTCACACAAAAGGGCAGCGTTATATTCGATATATCTCTCCGGGCGGTCTTACACCTGACAGCAAAAACGTCCCACAAACACTCAACACATATGCACAAATTGCTGTAAAAAAAGCGGAATTGAAACGGTTAACGCGCACGGAACTGGCAGAATATCCACACCCCAGAACATCGCCTTGGTATATTTTATTTTTAGCATTTTTTGGGGGAGGACTATTTACCCTTTTGTTTTGGCCGTTGTTCCTGCTTTTTTGTATGTTAATTACACAAGACTCTTTGCTTAATATTTGGGAGTCGTTAAAAAACTCTTTTGTATGGTTGATCACATTTACTTGGGTAGGGTTTGGCGGTTCAATGGGTGTTATTTTCGCATTGGGCAATCATAAATAGTTGTTATGGTTATGTCATACATCGTATAATAAAATGTTCAAATGCAGAAGAAATAGAGATTCGATCCACACAAACGCGACAATTTGTGAAAGTTCTTGTAAAACTCTTGATTTTCCTGCCATCTTGTTATAAACTTATAAGGTAAAGGATGTTTGCGGACAAGCGCCTGCAAACATCGCAATAAAAAAACGATAAAATTTCATCATACGGAGGGATACAGCCATGTTGGTTTCTGCAAAAGAGATGCTTACCAAAGCAAAACAAAATAAATATGCCGTGGGGCAATTCAATATCAACAACTTGGAATGGACCAAAGCCATTCTGCAAACCGCACAAGAACTGAACAGCCCGGTCATCCTGGGTGTTTCCGAAGGCGCGGGCAAATATATGTGCGGCTATACGACTGTGGTCGGGATGGTCAACGGTATGCTCAATGAGTTGAACATCACCGTTCCTGTTGCACTGCATTTGGATCACGGTACCTATGAAGGTGCCAAACAATGTATCGCAGCGGGCTTTTCTTCTGTGATGTTCGACGGGTCACACTATCCCATCGAAGAAAACATCGCAAAGACCAAAGAACTGGTAGAACTGACAAGCAAACTGGGGATCTCCCTGGAAGCAGAAGTTGGTGCCATTGGCGGTGAAGAGGACGGTGTCGTTGGTGCCGGTGAATGTGCTGATCCCGATGAATGCAAAATGATCGCTGATTTGGGTGTAACCATGCTGGCTGCCGGAATCGGCAATATTCATGGCAAATATCCTGCAAACTGGAAGGGCTTGAGCTTTGAAACCCTGGCAGCTGTACAGGAAAAAACGGGTGAAATGCCGCTGGTGCTGCACGGTGGAACAGGAATCCCCGCAGATATGATCAAAAAAGCCATTTCTCTGGGTGTTTCTAAAATTAACGTCAATACCGAATGCCAATTGGCTTTTGCCGAAGCGACAAGAAAGTATATCGAAGCCGGCAAAGACTTGGAAGGCAAAGGCTTTGACCCCAGAAAATTGTTGGCACCCGGCACACAAGCCATCAAAGACACCGTAAAAGAAAAAATGGAACTGTTCGGCTCTGTAAATAAGGCTTAAGCCACCGTCAAACCAAAACACAGGAGGTGCGGTATGTTTCGCATTGGGCAAGAAGAACTGGACGCCCTCGCACGCGTCATCAAAGAACGGAAATTTTTCAAAACGGAAGGAACGGAATGTTTCTCTTTTGAAAAAGAATTCTGTCAAAAGGTGGATTGCAAGCATTCTATTTTGATGACCTCCGGTGAAGCGGCTTTGATTTCCGCGCTGACCGGTATGGGTATTGGGCCGGGAGACGAGGTGATCGTCCCCGCCTATACATACATTGCAACCGCTATGGCAGTTACAGCCGTTGGTGCCATTCCCGTCCTCTGTGAAGTGGACGAAACACTCACCATCGATGTCGCCGATATGGAGAAAAAAATCGGGCCGTATACCCGCGCTGTCATTCCCGTGCACATGCAGGGATTTCCCTGCGACATGGGTCCTTTGATGGAAGTGGCAAAGGCGCACGGCATTCAGGTTTTGGAAGACGCCTGCCAGGCAAATGGTGCCACTTGGCAAGGAAAACGGGTGGGCACGTTTGGCGATGCAGGAGCATTTTCTTTCAACTTTTACAAAATCCTATCGGCAGGAGAGGGCGGTTGTCTGATCACCGATAACGACGATCTTTACCAAAAAGCGTTGATCTACCACGATGCCTCTGCTGTGGCCTTTTTCGGCAATCAATTGGATCAAGTACAACAACCGCTGTTCTGCGGTACCGAATATCGTGCCAATGAATTCAGTGCAGCCATTTTGCGCGAACAGCTCAAACGGTTGGATCCTTTGGTAGACGATTTACGAAAAGGTGTGGAATATGTGGAAGATGCGACAAAAGATGTTCTAACCTTTATTCCTTGCCACGACAAAGGCGGAAGAGCGACAAACATCTTGGCCATTCGTTTCGATACCCAACAACAAGCTGAGACATTTGCGGCTTGCGATGGAGTACTTGGAACGGTACCCATCCACACGGGCAAACACGTTTACACCAACTGGCAGCCGATTTTGGAGCACCGGGGTGCATTGCATCCTGCCATGAATCCGTTTGAAATGGAACAAAACCGTGGGCGAAACATGAACTATACACAAGACATGTGCCCAAACACCTTACAATATCTTTCCACAACCGTATTTGTCGGGCTTCTTCCATGGGGAACAGGTGAATACGATTGGAAACAAACGGATTTTGATTGGAAAATTGAACGGCTGCGCAATGCCGCGAAACTCGTATCCCGTTAAACGGCAAACATGGATTCTTAAAGGAGCTGACGCACGCACCATAAACCATGCGTCAGCTCCTTTTGCAAGTCTTATCAACAATTCCACCATACACATTTGACTGCATTTTGTTTTTCCAATGCAAACAGCAAACAAGCGGAACGGACAAAATATGGCACAGAAAGAAAACGCTATTTTCAAGAATGTTACATGGGTCACCGTGATTATGCTGCTATCCAAGGTGCTTGGATTTTTGCGGCAGGCGATGATCGCCTTTTCCTATGGCTCAGACGAGATGACAGACATCTATTTTACTTCAAGCGAATTTATGCTTGGCATCTCTTTTGCTTTTACGGAAGCGTTGACCATGGGACTGGTCACCATTTACATTCAAACCAGACAAAAAAAGGGATTCGGTGCCGCAAACCGTGTAGCAAACCGCGTCATGAGTATGTATTTGATGTTCAGCATCGTACTTGTGACACTGTTGGTCATTTTTGCTCCGTTTTTGGCACGGTTACTCTGTCCCACCTATACGGGTTCCTCGCTGCGTCTCTTGACACAATATCTCCGTTTGTTCTCCTTGACGATTCTGTTTGCCGCCTTTCAGTCAAATTTCTCTGCCGTACTCAACGCCAATGACTCCTATATTCCGGGAAAGCTCTACGGCGTGATTGTAAATCCCATCATCATCTTGTGTATGATGCTTTTTGGCGCCAAAATCGGGCTTTATGCACTGGTCATCGGTTTTGTGATTGCCAATCTCATTCAAATCGTGTTACTGGCAGTTTGTTGCCGTCGCGTGTTTCGTTTTCGTCCGCTCACGCCGTTTGGCAGCAAAGCCGTGGCAAGAATTTTGCGTTTGTCTGTTCCTCTCTTGCTCAGTAACATTCTTGTACAATGCAACCAGATCGTTGACAAAGTGATCTGCTCCGTAATTGGGACAGGAACCGTATCGGCTTATGCCTATGCCAACACGTTGGAACAATTTGTAACAGCATCGTTTTCCGTCTCTGTGGGACTGATTCTATTTTCCCGTTTTTCAGAATGTGTGGCACAAAATGATTTGAAAAAAATGACGCATGCATTGACGCACTCCGTTTCACTTGTGTTGCTGATTCTGGTACCGGTTGCGTTGGTTGCAGTATTTGCCTCATACGATGTTGTAGCCGTTGTTTACCAACGTGGAAACTTTAATGCCGATGATACCATGCTGACAGCAGTTGCGTTAATCGGTTTGTGTTTGGGCATTCCGCTCTCTGCAGTAAATGAATTGTATCTCCGCGCGCACTATTCTCTGCTCAACACCAAAAAGCCGTTGTACATCAGTCTTTGCGGCGTAGTCCTCAACGGTGTACTGAGCTTATGCCTGGCACAGTTCTGGGGCGTATTTGGCGTGGCCTTTGCCACCAGTGTATCGCGCGTTTTGACCGTGATACTATTGCATCGCAGTATACGGGGATATCTGCCATCCTATCGTTTCTTGCACATGCGACCGGAATTGTTACGCATCCTGTTTGCGACACTTGCAGCCGCGATTGTTCTCACACCGGTCATGTTTTTGCCGATCCGGCACGGATTTTGGATGTTTTTACTCAAAACCATATTGGGGCTGTGCACCTATGAAGGGGTGTTGCTACTGACAAAATCCAAGGGAAATACAGAAATTTACCAAATGATCCTTCATATGTTGCCGCACAGAAAAAAAGCAGCAGTCGGTACGCCAAGCAATTTGGACAAAGATATGATAACACCTCCGGCACAAACCAACCGATCTCAGGATCACAACAACGATGAGGAAACATAATACATGACACAAAACATTTTATCTCCGACCAAACAACAACTGGACTTTTTAGATTGGGAACTGGGGCTTTTTTTCCACTTTGGTATCCGTACATTTTTCCCCACGCACCGTGACTGGGATGGAAAATCCATGCCTGTTACTGCCTTTCATCCTACCTCACTCGATGTAGAACAGTGGGTGACAACGGCAAAAAAAGCGGGATGTCGATATGCCATTTTGACATGCAAACATCATGACGGGTTTTGTAACTGGCCCAGTCGTTTCAGCAATTACACGGTCGCACAGACCCCATGGGAACATGGGCAGGGCGATGTGGTACGCCTGTTTACCGATGCGTGCCGGCGCCACGGTTTACGCGTGGGATTGTATTATTCTCCCGCACAATGGAACGCAGATCAGACACAAAACGTACAAACCGGACAACAATCAAAACAGGCGAACATGCCAAAACAAGATGGCGAGACGGCAACCACTCAAAGTGTGATGACACCGGAAGAATGCTTCGTTGCACAGATCACCGAGTTGTTGACACAATACGGCCGTATTGACTATTTGTGGTTTGACGGATGCGGCACAGAGGGACATGTATTTGATAAAACACGTATCATTCGTACCATTCGTAACCTGCAGCCGGATATCCTTTTGTTCCACCTGTGGGATCCTGACACCCGCTGGTGCGGCAACGAAGAGGGATACTGCGATATCGACAACCAAAATGTTACCGATCGACTCCCCTTATCCATGCGAACACCGGAATTGGAAGAATTACAAACCACACGCTTTTTGCCCGCAGAATGCGATCTGAAAATGCGTGACACCTGGTTTGACGCAAACAATGCATCTACCGTCAAATCCCCGCAAACGCTGCTGGGGCTGTGGGAATACAGTGTCGGACGCGGCGCCAATATGCTGATCAATATCGGTCCGAACGCCGACGGGGTGTTGCCATCGCCGGATTGCGACGCCTTGCTTCAATTTGCCGCATTGCGGCGGGAAAAGTGGGAAAAACCTTTGCCTTTTACGCTTTGTGACCAAAACGGCGCTCCATTGTCACAGATCGACCCCGTCACACCTAATGTGCAATCCTGCGATGGTTCCACCATCTCGCAAAAAAATGAAACAACGACATCATCAGAAGAACCATCAAAAAATTCAACGTTTTCTGTTGAGAATGAGAAGACAACATCTGTGAACTGTTATCTTCTACAAACATCCCATCCAATGCCCGTCACCGGCATCTGTCTATGGGAGGATTTGCAAAAAGGACAACGCATCACCTCATTTCGGATCGAAATACAAACAGAAAACGGCAGAAATATTTGCATCTATGAAAGCAAAAGCATTGGACATCGGCGCGTCTGCCTGTTTCCTTTGGTTGTCACCGATCGCTTTTTGATCTTTACCCAGGGCGCTTTGGGACAAACACTATGCAATGCACAAGCCTATTGTTTTTCAAAAAACAATGATCTGACTTTGTCGGACAACACCGGCTCAGAAAAATAAATATTTCACCTGTTTTTGTCATCTACCATTCTCCATTTGAGTTTTGTAAAAAGAAAGGAACATCATATGCTGATTCAAACGCCACCGATGGGATGGAATTCCTGGAACACCATTGGACACAACATCAATGAAGACGTCATTTTGGAAAATGCCGAAGCTTTGGTCAAAACGGGGCTGAAAGACTGTGGTTATAACTATGTCGTCATTGACGACTGCTGGTCGTTGCGCGCGCGCGACAAAAACGGGTATCTCGTGGCCGATCCGGAAAAATTTCCACGCGGGATGAAAGCCCTCAGTGACGATATTCACAAAATGGGGCTAAAATTCGGCATGTATTCTTGCTGCGGCTACAAAACTTGTGCCGGTTATCCGGGCAGTTATACGCATGAATTTCAAGATGCAAAAACATTTGCTTCTTGGGATGTGGATTTATTAAAATACGATTACTGCTGGAAGCCTGCAACCGTGTCCGGCGCGGATCTGTTCCGACGGATGGGAGAAGCGCTGGCTACTTGCGGACGCGACATTCTGTTCAGCGCCTGTACCGCAGGAAAAGATGATACCAAAACTTGGATCCGTTCCACCGGTGCGCACATGTGGCGTACCACGCGTGACATCAATGACAACTGGGAAGATATGAAAGAACTTGTGGCGATGGCACAAGACAGTTTCCCCTATGGCGGTGCGAATTGTTTCCCCGATATGGATATGCTGATCGTGGGTATGCGCGGCGAGGGCAACGTGGGGCTGGGTGGCTGCACAGACGACGAATACCGTTTACATTTTTCCGCTTGGGCTGTATGCGGCTCTCCGCTGATGATTGGCTGTGACCTGCGCAAAGCGGACGAGGATACGCTCAAGATCTTATCCAACCCCGCACTGCTTGCCATCGATCAGGATGCCTCGGGACATCAACCGTACAATCTCAACGGGGACAATCGTGACAATCCCATTTACGTCCGTATGTTGGAAAACGGCGACTATGCCATTGGCATGTTCAATTTGAGTGAACAAACAGCGTGGGCAGCAGTTGACAATATTGCGCTGGATCGCATGGGACTTTTGAGTGAAAACAAAACGCTGTTGTTGCAGGATGTTTGGAGCGGTGAGGAAATTCGTATGGAAGACAACGTCTATGCGCTGGATTTGGCACCGCATGATTTCAGATGCTTCCGCGCAAAAGTGATCGATGCTTGATCATTCTTTTCCGTTATGACTGACACAATCATCAAAAACAAAACAGAGATGCAAAATAAACGGACTTCTAATACGACTACCGCCTCTACTTCGGGGAAAGAACATGTTGTCTGCCCGCGCTGTGGAGGACCGCTTTACAGCGACGATATTGCACTCTATCGTAAATTACGAGACCATACAGCTGACATTTCCGATTGTTGCTGTAGATACTGTCTTGCCGCTCATTTTCGTTGCCCGCCGGCACTGATGGATGAAAAAATAAGACAATTCAAAGAAAGTGGCTGTACGCTGTTCGGTTTGAAAGTACAAAAGTAAATACAATCAAACACACAATCAAACAATGTTTTCACGGGACAAACAGAAATAAAATTTGTTTGAACTGCACCAATCAGAAATGGGTCAATCCAAGCAAATATATTGATCATGATACAGCCCGCAGATTAAAATGAATCTGCGGGCTGTATGTTTTTATTCATTTGGTATAATCATGGTTGTCAGCGATTTTTTCTGTTCTTCAGTCGGGAGCTTCAGCTTGCCGTTATTAACAAGCTCTTTTAGGCAGTGCAAAATAAACCAACCGTCGGAAAAGAAAATATATTGAAGTCCATATTTCTGCATTTTGTGCAAGTGTTTTGGCGTTTCATTCAAAACTGCTTTGACAAACGGTTTTTTTAATGATTCAAATTCAGTCCAATGTCTTTCTTTAATGCGGTCACCAATTGCAATCAGCTCATTGTTGATATCTGTATTTTCAAGCCAAACAATTTGCATTGCAGTTTTAAAGTTTGAGTCATCATCACCATTTGTTTTTATGATTCCGTTTTCCGCAAGGAATGTGTACTCATCTTTTGAAAGCAAGTCGTCTTCCTTCCTGGAAAGCAACGATAAGATACGACAGGCTTTATCAATATAACCGTCATTGATTCGTTGGGAAGACCATTCGGAATCAATTTGCCATAAGGTATAATCCTCATTTCTATTCCAACAAGAACCGCAAAATTGCAGCATACTTTCAAAATACATCGGTGGTTTAACATTCGGTGCGGCAATCGACGCGTAACAAAGATTATGACCGCCGTCAGGGCGTATAGTCGCAACCTCATCAAAGGAAATGCTTTGATCCATCAACCCTTCACCGCTGCGTGCCGCAATATACGGAATCAGTGACCACAAGATAAAATGATCATCTGCACGTTCGTGTGATGTTGATGTAATCGGCTTGTCGGTCTGAGCACAGATGATTCGTGGGTCTTTCAAAATGCCGCTGTTTGTCAACTCATCAAACAACTCGTTTGCAAACGCCTCTGCGGCTTGACAATACATCTTATCCTTTAATTCAATCAGCTCATTACTCGCTTCATCAATCAGAATGTTACATAGATACTTGCCATTTTTTCTGTCAAAAATCCATATTCGGCAAGGTACTCTGCCTCACTCTCCACATAAACCGGCGAAACGCCCAGATCATCCGCAATCTTGTTTACTGTTTTTGCTTCCTTCCATACAGAATACACAATATTTTGAGAGAATGTACTGCGTAACAAATTGCTATTAGCCCCTTTTGTTCCGGGAGACCCATTTGTTCCGCAGAGTTCAAATTTAATGGGATTGAATTGAAGCTGACCTATTTGTCTCATGGTATCTATCCCCTTCTTCAAATTCTTTTTTGCTTCAAACAGATGCCACTTCACGGTGCCGAGAGGAATGCCCAATTCAGTTGCGATTGTTTCCTGTTTTTTGTTCTCAAAATAGTAGGCAATCACAATTTTTCTTTGCAGCTTTGAGAGATAAGCAATTTCTTTATGCAAACGGTCGATGGTTTCCTTTTCAACAAGATCATCTGCAGCATCATTGTCTAAAGACAACAGTTCAGCAAAATCACCCATTGGAATGCCCAAGGCAATTTTCGTCTTTTCCCGATAATAATTGGAAAGGGTATTGTGTGCTACCGTCCATATAAATTTATCCGGAGCTTCAATATCATCTCTGCAAAGAAACGAACGAAACACCTTGAGTACAATTTCCTGCGTTAAATCTTCGGCATCCTGCAAATTGGCACAGCGTTTCAGTGCAAAACCATATATGGCCTTCAGATATTCTGTTGTAAGTTTCTCGGCACGTTCTCGTTTCATCTGTCTCTCCTTGAAAGCTTTCACCTATATAGACACAAAAAAATGAAAAGGTTGGCATTTGAATCCATGTAAATGCAAACAAATTTCGATTAGAGATACATTTCTCTCAATCGAAAACGATGCATATCACATTTGGTGATATTAAAACCACCGTCTTTGATGGAAAGACGGTGGTTTATCTTATTTCGTTTCCTATTTACATGTCTGAAAATGAAAGAAATGAAAACAGATGTTTTATCATTCGTTTTCGTGCCCTTGATAATGCTCATAACAGAAACTGTTGGCTGCACGGCCGTTGCCTGAATATCCTACATACGTTCCCGCAGGGATGATGGAAGCAAAACACGGCTGCGTCGCCGAACTGGTCACCCCCATTGACGGCTTCCACTGCGGCCAATATGCATACTGGGCATCTGTGACATATACCTGTTGTTCAAAACTTCTCTGGATGTTGAGCAACCCCACCTTGGTCTTATTGGGACACCACTCACATGCCACAGCGCCTGTGGTCATGTCGTAATCCACCAGTACATGACGCTCACAGGCATTGGTCGGTACCGTAGTTGTCGTAAAATATCCGGTCGCTGCGCGGCTGCCACGCAAATCAGCCCGACATGCATCCGTTAGCAGATCACCCGAATCGCGGCAAAACGTCGCTGTAACAACACCGCTGGCCAGATTAAACTGTTTTAAGGTTTCTTCGCCGTTGTTTACTTTGGCCAATATCTTCTGATGTGCCGCTGTCATGATGGTATCAAACATAGCAGAAGACTGGGAGGAATACGTGTTAATCGCTTTCGGCTGTTCAAAACCGATCCAAACGGCACAGGTATAATAAGGTGTGTACCCCACGCACCAACGGTCATAATCGGAAGAAGTTGTTCCCGTTTTGGCCGCTACATCCATGGTGTTACGCAAAGTGATGGCACGTCCCGTACCATTTTCCACAACATCTTTCAGCATCTCTGTCATAATGCTGGCACTCTGCGCACTGATCGCCACTTCTCCATGTGGGGAATTGTCCAACAACACATTGCCTTCTTTGTCCAGCACCCGCGAATAGGTACGCGGTTCCTGATAAATTCCTTCGTTGGCAAACATCGTGTACGCGCCCGCCATTTCTCGCACTGTCACACCTACCGTCAAGCCACCCAACGCTAAAGACGGGCCAACATCTGTGAGCACACTGCCGTCCTGCTTGACATAATGGTCTGTCAAACCTGCCAATCCGGCTTTGTTTTTTGCAAAATCATATCCCTCTTGCGCGCCCATATCCAACAACACACGCATAGCTACCGTATTGACAGACCTTGCAATGGCATCGTCAATATACGTAAGTCCCCCATAACCGGCCGGTAAGTTGGATGGATACGGGTCGGAACCGTTGAAGGAAAGCGGCGAATCATCATAAGCCGTACCATACGTGATCAACCCACGATCCAGCGCCGGGGCATACACCGCAATCGGTTTGATGGAAGATCCGGGCGAACGGTGTGCCTGTGTCGCCAAATTGTACATACGAGACTGCGTCTTTTCTCCACGCCCGCCAACCAACGCGACAATCGAACCATCTGAATGATCTACAATCACGCTGGCGCTCTGCAACGTCTCCACACTATTGACCGCGGGGAAGTTGTCATCATTGAGATAGATTTGCTCCAAAGTGGTTTGCAAATCTCGATCCATACACGTATAAATACTCAACCCCTCGGAATAGATCATGCGGGAGGCAACGACACGGGAAATCCCGTAGGTTTCCTGCAAGTCATTGAGCACATCTTCAATCACCGCATCGGTATACCAGGAGTTGGTCGTGCTATTGCCGGTGGAAGCATCATCTTGCAGATCGAGGTTCAGCTCTTTATAATATGCCTCCATATATTCCGATTCTGTAATCTTATGCTGATCCCGCATTGCTGTGAGCACCACACGACGACGCTCCGTGTTGTTCTCGGGATTTTGCACGGGATCATACTTGGTCGGATATTGTACAATGGAAGCCAATGCCGCACATTCTTCCAACGTGAGCTGACTGACGTCTTTGTTAAAATACTTATAAGATGCCGCCTGTACCCCATACGTACCCTGAGACAGGTACACCGTGTTGAGGTACATCTCCAAAATTTGTTCTTTGGAATACTGCTTCTCCAAATTCAGCGCACGGAAGATCTCCTGCACTTTGCGCTGTATGCGCACCTCATCATCACCCGTGAGATTTTTGATCAACTGCTGGGTAATGGTGGAACCACCGGCCGAATCCGTATTCGTCAAAAAGCCAAAGGTCGCCTTGAGTGTGGTAATCCAGTCCACGCCGTGATGAGACTCAAAACGTTTGTCCTCAATGGCAATAAATGCATCACACAAATGCTTCGGAATCTGGTCATACGAAACCCACAAACGATTTTCGGATCCGTACAGACGTTGATCCTCCATCTCCACCGCCACACCATTGTCATCATAATAATACAACATGGTGGTCTGGCTCTGATTGGAAGTGAGCAAATCGACATCAAGGGTAGGATTGATATACGCCTTGACATACAGAGCAAATACCAAAACAATAATGGACCCCGTAATCAATCCAATCAACAACAGGGTAAGCAACACATTAAACACATACGAAAGCATCCGCAAAATGACATGCCCGCCAACATCCACCACCTTTTTGGTCGTTTCTACATTTTTTTTGCGGCGCGCGCGGTCGGCGTCCTGTTTTTTTTGGTTATTTGCATTTTTATTTCCATCGCCGGCTGATTTTACTGCATCCACCATTGTTGTCTTTTCATCCGCTCCGGTATGATTCGGACGATGAGGTAATGTGATCTGTCCGGCAGTGGGAATTACTGTTGTTTTCGCATCAGAATCACCATTGCTGCTTGGCATCGGTGCATCCGGCGTCATATTGGATCCATGTTCGGATCCCGACGCATGCGTTGGACGTACCGGCGTTGAACCCGTGTCCGGTTGCTCTGTATTCGCACCGTTTTTTTGCGCTTGATGCGCGTCTTTCGGCGGCTGTTCCTGCTCGGAAAACAACGGGTTGTTCTGCTTTTCTTCCATGGTTCTGTTCACTCAACCTTTCCGTTGGTTCGTAAAAACGTAAAAAGAAGATATCATCAAATGCGCTGTTGCTTTGCTTTCATTCACAACAACAAAGAGACTGCAACTGATATTTTCATGCAGAATGTTTGCGTTTGAACCGGCACTGCTTTCTATGAAAAATCCGTTGCGGACATTTCATTGCAACAGACGCGCGGAGAATCGTCGTCATTCCATAAAGCACCGCAGATGGTAAAACACTCCGAGGATATTGTATCATATTTCCATGCCCTTGTCAAATAAACCGTACAGCAATCGGACACATGCCAAATCAAACACAAGTGTGCTTTTTGATATGCACCCATTGGTTTTTTGGATGTGTGTTTAACGTGGCAATTCTTCTCTGTGGGCATCCTCCGATTTTACCAAAAAAGTGCACCTTTGAATGTATTTGCAGCAAAAAAATCATGCCACATCTTTTTCTGTGACACGAACAGGACAGTTGTAATGGATCAAAACTGCTACAATTCAGTGAAAAAAGCAACATCTCCGTTAGCTGTAAATATTTCTCAAACCTATCATTTTTATTTTTACTATCGGAAAAATCAACGCAATAACGCAATATAAAAATGTTTCAATACAAAACGGCCAACATCGCATATAAAATGCAACGAACGTGTTGTTTGTAAAAATCAATCTGGGGCACCTTCCTGACAGAGGGTGCCCCAAAATCTGCTACTTTTTTATTTCATTGAAATGGGTAACAACACCGTTGCAGTGACATAATCAAAAAATCATTTTATTGGTCTTATTTTCCCATTCTTTCCCGCATCATAGTTGTGCTTATAATACCCGCGATAATAATGTTTGTAATAATGACGGTAAAAAAGATCCCGTTTCACCGGAACGCCGTTCAGTACACATCCAAGCAAAGGACATCCGCTCTTTTCCAGCTGCTCTTTGACGCTGTTGACCATACGAGCGCTCAGCCCCGGACGCAGAACCAATACTGCGCCATCACAGGCTTTGGCTGCAACTGCACTGTCAATCACCAACCCCAACGGTGGGGTATCAATCAAAATACAATCAAACGTTTCCCTGGAGCTCTCCAAAAGTCCTTGAAAACGCGCGGTACCCAGCAATTCCACAGGATTTGGCGGGAACATACCACAGGGGATTAAAAAGAAATTTTCCTCCTCTTCACTCTGCAAAACAATGTCGCTCAGCACAGCTTGCCCACTGAGATATTCACTCAGTCCCGGCGTTTCGGGAAAATCCTCAATATTTTTTTTGCAAAGGACACTTTTGCGCATATCGGCGTCTATCATCAGCACACGCTTCCCCGCCTGCACCAAACTCCTTGCCAATTCCAAGGTCACCGTTGTTTTTCCTTCGTTTTCATAACAGCTGGTAAACAACACCGTGCGATATTTCTCTCCGCAGAACAGCAAATTGGTACGGAGCGTTTTATATGCCTCCTGTACCGGGTATTCTTTTTTGATCCCGCTGATAATACGAACTTTTTTCATATCGTTTCCTCTTTGGCCGCATACCGCCTATCGATTCTTTTTGCCGGACTTTTTTGCCGTGGGAATCATACCCAACACAGTCAGTCCCGTATATTTTTCGATGTCTTCCGGCGTTTTCACACGATCATTGAGCATACCGAATAAAACAAACATCAACGCAGATAACAACGCTGTGGCAAGTGCGACAAATCCCACAGTGCGCAAATAGTTTGGTGTATAGGGCTTTTGAGGAACCAGTGCCGGATTGATCATTTTAGCCGTTTGCAATTTTAATAAACCGGGAAGTTTTTCCTGCGCCACATAGCAAATCTCATTGGCGATCTTCGCGGCCATTTCAGCGTTCGGATAACTCACGTCAATTTGCAGCACACGCGTCTCTTCCTGTGCCAAATTGACCACGATTCTGGAACTGAGTTGTTCGGCACTTTCAGATAAATTCAGGCGTTCTTTTACCGGCTGCATGATCTCCCAACTCACCAACACTTGCTGGCAGTCACGGACAAGATACGTTGCCGCGTTAATATCATTTGCGGTGGCAAGATCGGGATTGGAAGCATTCTGCACATAAATCTTTGCTGACGCGCGGTACAGCGGCGTCATAGTCCGGTACATATAGAAAAAAACAGCGGCACTGACAACCATGGTAATGAGAATGATATAAACCAGACGATGGAGTAGAATCGAAAAGATTTCCAAAAGTCCCGCATCTAAACTTCTTGTTTCTTTGTACGTTTCATCCATACCATTTCTCCCAAACGTTTTAAGGCAAATTTGCTCCAACGTCTGTCCATGTTGTCCGCAAAAGCGACACGGCATTTTTTTGGCAAAGCGCATCAGCAAGGGGCTTGTTAAACTTGCGACACAACCGTGCATATGCCGTGTGCAAATCAGGCGGGCGATCCATCAGATCATGCGCATCGGAACAAAGCAAGTCAACCTGTCCATCTCGCACCGCACGGCACACAAAATAACGCAATGCTGCACCCCGATACCCCAGATATGCATCTGCATTGCATTGCAATCTTGCCCCGGAAGCACGAAGCGAAGAAAGATGCCACGGTGCACTTACCAAGCAACGATAACGTTCTGCATGCGCAAGAATGGGAAGGTATCCTTTTTCACACAGTGTCTGAACCGTATGCTGCATGGTAAAATAAAGCACATCAGGCGCAAATTCCAGCAACAACGCACGTGATTTTCCCAGCGTTTGCAGCCGCTCTCCACTTGCCAAACGCATCAAAAAGGTTTCATCCGCATACCACTCCACACCCAGCGCCAGCTGCAGTTGCGGCAGCGCCTTACTCGCATATTCCCGTGCAACAGCAAAATGCTGCTCCATCGTGATGCAATCATAGGAAAATGTCATCCTACCCGGCGCATGCGGGGTAAAACAAATAAAGCGCGTTCCGCCATCGTAGGCGGCATGCAGCATCCGGCGCATCTGTGACACATCTTGCGCACCATCGTCCAGGCCATAGAGCATATGACAATGAATGTCGGCAAACACAGGCACCGATTCTGGCTTCTGCAAATGGTTTTGGTTGATCATTTCAAACAGCATCCGATCAATCTATCTTTTGTTTTTATTACAGCTTTTCCGAAATATTTCTCATACATCTTTCTGTTACCAATATTTGAAAGACAGCTACAAATCATATCCATCGTCCTATCCAATACAAGAATCATTATACTATAACATACATGGAAAATCAAGCATTTGTAATACATTGTTTTTGATTTTCTTCACATATTATTCAAATAAACGGGATGCCCTCAAAACGATCATCATACAAGTATCACACCCAGGTAATGTTACACAAAGTGATTTCTGCAGAAGTTAATTTCATGATTGAAATATGAGAATATCAAATGATTGGAAAAAATTGTTATTATGAAATCGTTTTATTAACCGGTTATAGTAGAATGTAATATGTTAAAAATATGATAGGAGGTGATCGTATCGTTTACGGATACATTCGCGTGTCCAGTACAGATCAAAACGAAGATCGACAACGCGTCGCACTGTCCGCTGTCGGCGTATCCGGCAAACATCTGTACACAGACAAGCAATCAGGAAAAGATTTTAACCGACCACAATATCGGCGGTTGGTCACGCACCTGGAGGCCGGAGATCTGCTCTATCTGCACAGCATCGATCGATTGGGCAGAAATTACGAAGAAATCTTGGAACAATGGCGTCTGCTGACAAAAGAAAAAGGGATCGATATTTGCGTATTGGACATGCCGTTATTGGACACGCGCAACGGCAAAGACCTGATGGGAACGTTCATCGCTGATCTGGTATTGAAAATTTTGTCCTTTGTTGCACAGAGCGAGCGAGAAAACATCCGAAAACGTCAGGCAGAAGGAATTGCCGCTGCCAAAGCGCGCGGTGTGCGGTTTGGCAGGCCGGAAAAAGAAATTCCCATAGAGTTTGCCCAGATTGTAACAGCATGGGAACAAAAAAAGCTTCCCTTTGCGGAAGCTCTCAAACAGTGCAAAATCAGCGAATCAACATTTTATCGACGACTTCGTTGTCATCGAAAAAAATAGAACTGTCACAATGTGTACTTTATGACAGGTTTTGATTATACACAAAAATTGGAGAAAAAGCAAGCCTTTTTCAAAATTTCAAACGTTATTTCTTACATAAAAACAGCACGCGCACAAGAATTTCTTGTGCGCATCTCACTTTTTCATGTTTTTTATTCTTTTCTGATTCCCTCCCTTTCCGTGCAAAAAGTACAGCTTTTGACATGAACAAATACAACAGAACGGGAGGCAACATCATGAACCAAACCAAACATTATTTCAACAAAATCTGCGTTCTCCTGGTAGCCTTTGCCATACTGGCTATGTATTCTCTTATCGGTGTATTGGCACTTGATGATGAACCGGAAAACGCAAAAACACACGCAGTGATTGTGCAAGCGCCTGACGGCACGCAGACTGGCTATGAAACCTTGTACGAAGCATTTGCAGAAGCCAGCAACGGCGCCACTGTTTTTCTCACCGCCGATATGGAAATGCAATATTTTGAAAAAGAGGGCAAACAACAAAAACCCACGATGGTTGTAGAAAACAAGTCTTTGACCCTGGACGGACAACATCATACCGTGACCGCGGAAAACAAAGCGTTCAGTATGATTGAAGTGGAGGCAAGCGGTACATTGACGCTACGCAATATTACACTTGACGGCAGCGCCGCATCCAACAGAAGTTTTTCAAATATCATCAATGTGGAGGGAGGCACTGTCTATATCGAAGACGGAAGCATTTTGAAAAATAATGCCACCAGTGCAGTCAATATCGGTACCAACGTACCGGGGGGTACTTGCGTCATGAACGGCGGCATGATTACCGAAAATATCAAGCCGGCGGGTGGTTCCAGTTCTGGTGCAGCGGTTTCCGTGTTGGAAGAAAGTACGTTTATTTTCAATGGCGGTACAATCTCCAACAACCAAGCTCTGAAATACGGCAATGCGGGTATCATGGTAACCCGTGGCGGCAAAGCCATTCTCAATGGCGGTACCATAGAAAATAACACCTCCTACATTGCCGCTACCGGCGCAGCTGTCACAATTACTGGCGGTGAGGTGGAACTCAACGGTACCGTGATTCAAAATAACACGTCAGGCAACGGATACGGTGCAATTTATGTCACGAATGGTTCTTCTTTTGGCACGTATTGGTCGGGACGTTTCTTGGTGACAGGCGGTAAAATCATAGGAAACAAAGATCAAGATGGCACCCCGAACGCCATTTATCTTTGGAGTAGTAACGCAACCAGGGGCGCATATCTTTGTTTCAGCGGTTCACCGACTTTGACGGGCATCAACCGTATCTACGCAAACAACGGCGCACAACCGTATGAAACCTTTTTTCCAGTGGAAGTGACCGACACCTTTTCTCCCACGCAGCCGATTGTCTTAGACAGCCGATATGATTACTTGATCGGGCAAACCATGGTAACCTATGCAAACGGTGTCACAGCAGATCCTTCGCACTTTGCAGCTGCACAAACGGGATATGGGTATCAAAAAGATGTAGAAAAGAACCTGTTGTACACAGAACAGAGGCGAAACGTCATATTCATGGACGGTACGGAAGAACTCACGTCTCTTTCCACCTGGGCATTTGTAAAAGACTTTATCACAGAGCCGCAAAAAGATTTGATCACCAAACCCGGATATGTTTTACAGGGATGGTATACCGATGTCAATCTCACACAAACATGGGATTTTACACAAGACATCCTCACACGAGACACGGATCCATTTTACCTTTATGCGAAATGGGAAGCACTGCCCGCACAAAGTCCCAATATACCGGAAAAATGTGTAATTCCGTGTACCTGTAACCATGATGACAAACTTCTCTTATCCACGGATCTGATACAACCTGAGGGGTATCAATACACCTATCTTTGGACCAACAACGCCGGGGAAACCGTTGGAACAGAGCAAACCATTTCCTGCCCGGCACCGGATGTGGGAAAAACAAATACCTATACATTGACACTTACCGCAACAAGAACAGACAACGGACAAACGGCACAGGCAAATACCGTCTACACCATTTCCCGCGCGGATCATCAGTTAGAAGCATCTTGGAATTTCGATGAAAATACACATTTTCATGCATGTACCGTATGTAACACACCCATGAATATGCAAGATCACTCATTTGTCTGGGTAACCGATCGGGAACCGACATACACCACCCCCGGGCAAAAACATGAAGCATGCACGGTGTGTGGGTATATCAGACAGACCGTGGAAATTCCCGTCACCCCGCACACACATACGCCCGACATGGTATGGAACTATGACAATACCACACACTGGCAAGTATGTACCATTTGCGATACGCAAATCAATCAGGCGCCGCATTCCTTTTCTTGGGTCATTGACCGCGAAGCCACAGGAACAAAGCCCGGAGAGAAACATGAGGAATGTACGGTGTGCGGTTTTGCAAAACCTTCCGTGGAAATTCCGGCAACCGGTATCACCGATCCCACCGACCAAAATAAACCCGAGCAGCCCAACACACCGGAAAATCCAACCGGTTCCACCCAAAACTCGGATATGCAGGAGACCAATACAGCAACACATACAAACGCAGAAAACGATGAGATTATAGAAAATCAACAATCAACCACAGCGCAAACCATTCCGCAAACCGGTGATACAAATACATTTTGGCGATTCACAATATTCATTCTGCTTTGTATCAGCAGTGCAACAGGTGTGATATTAGGTATGAAAAGGAAGGCTTTCCCAAAACAAAAACACACACAATTTTCAACCATAAAGAGGGACAAGCAGTGATACAATCCACTCTATTCTTTGTCTGATTGACAGACATTTTTCCAATCCCCCTCACCGTATGATATCAATACGTTACTGGTAAATATCAAATATTTTTCCAAGTGAGAAATCAAAAACGCCGCCGCAGCGACCGAACACGTGTCGTTGCAGCGGCGTTTTGATTCTATTTTTGCGCTCATCATGGCTTTTGTCCTTCCAATACTTGCGGCATCTGCCCTTGCAAAGATGTCGGCTTTGTTTTATATACCAAACGCACAGCTGAAAACAAAAACAACAAAAAACAAACAAGAAACAGCACGCCAAAGAAAAGCGTCAAAATACCGAACACCGTATCCCAAATCCCCACCATATATGCATGCAGGACTCCCGCATCCAAAACCAAACGATTCGGTAAATGGGAAAAATAAAGCATCAAAGACGGAAGAAAAAACAGCAAAGACAAAAATGTCATTCCCATACAGCATGCGTAACAACGGCGCTTTCCACCTGCTAAGATCAAGTACAACACCGAAAGAACCAAACAAGTACCAAACACAAGCAACGTTGTTTCAAACCATCCGCTTAGTTGGTTAAAAAGTGCAATATACGGTGCAGCTCGCTGCAAAATGGTTGTGATAAAAGGTTGAGACAGTACACCGATTTGCGTTTCTATGCGCGTTTGAAGAAAATCCGCTAACAAGGTAACATTTTCGCTCTCTTGCGCATAGATACTCTCGGGATGCGCTGCGGCATATTCGGCAATCGCCTGTACTATTTCATCTTTGTGGGTAAATGTTGCCGTTACAGATGTCAAATCGCCTCCGGAAAGAAACACCGTAATATAATTGGAAAAATACGCTTTGGTACATTCGTTTAACGCCTCGTCGGAGATCCCACCAGAAACATTTTCCCAAGGCATTGCATATTGCCGGCACTGCAATTCCAGATCTTCCCGTATTGCCTGATACATCTCCCGGCGCACCGACGGGATCTCTACGGCGCGCATATAAGTATCTGCCCGCAACACGACCAAACGCAAAACGCCGCACACCCCGCACAAAACAGCGGAAAGCAACAGGCATATTAGCAAAACCGGCCAAACACCTTTAATCGGTTTGATATGCTTCATACTCATACCCCTCTGCAAGTGTACATTTCACCCCGAAGCGCTGTGTGCCGCGACGCAATCCCTCCGTGCGCGGATAACAGGTGTACAACAGCAGCACATCACCCTCGCCCTGATCCAACACCACTTCGTTTTGATCGTTTGTAAAAACGAATGTTTCAGATACAACATAACGATATTTGCCGTAAATGGTATCCATACTTACCACGGTACCGATTTGTACATCCTCCAGCTCCCAAAAATCGGTCATCACATGTCCGCTGATCACCACTTTTGCATTCTGACCGCAAAAGCGTGAACCGATCCACATACCCGCGCCGGCATCTAACAGCGTATCGCTGTCCCCGAAATACACCGGAATGTCGCGTCGCTTCCAACCCTCCACATTCAATGTTGCCCACTTCGTGCCGTAGGGAATGACCGGAAAACCGGTATGAAACATGCTTTGATCTTCTTGGGGTGTGTATGCCACTTCCTCCGGCTCTGATTGAGGCACCACCAAAGAAAGGGGCTTTTCATTGTTGTCAGACACCACCAAAGACACGTACGGATTTTTTGTGAAAAGAATCTGATACAACAAAGAAACCGCGCTGCAAACAACCAGCGCAAAGATAACAACCGGCAACAGCAGGCAAAACAGACGCCATGTACGATATGCTTTTCCATCTTTCTTTTTTCCATCAAACTTCTGCTTGCACGATATGGATTTTTCTACGTCGTTTTGCTGTGTCTCTTTTTCTTGCAACGACATAATCGATTCGGGCAAGGCGCCGTCCGCGGTTTGTTTTTTCCGCATATTTTCCTGCATGTTTTGCTCCTTTTTCACGCGCACCTCGTTTATCTCGTTGATATTTCTCTATTCGCCTCCAAAAAGATCAAGAGGATAGAAAAAATAAAAGCAACCGTTTATTCTGTCATTTATCGGCCAGGGATATCTTACGTTTGTATTTCTCGTGAAAGCAAAAACGCGGCATCTTCCAAAACATGGAAATATCCGCGTTTACCCGATTCGTTACGGCTTTTGTTCTTTGCTCTTTTTCTATTCTTCAAACGTAAAACCACAAAACCCGTCTTTTCAAAACCACTGCAATCGCGGCAACCATCGTCATGTATCAAAGAGCCAACTCCGCCCGTTTTGTGTTTTACAGTCTGAAAAAAGCGGTAGCCCGTGTTTCCTTTGGGCGTGTGCCGTTGCCGTCATGCGAATGGTACGCGACTTTTGCGATATGCTACCACCACGCTTGCTGCACACGCGACAAACAGTGTAATGCCAATTGCCGTCCACGTACCAATGCCGTCACTCGTCCGTGTCGGCACATCGGTCTGCTTGATAAAGTCGCCGTCCAGCTCCCCAATTGGCGTTCCATTGTAGTACAGATGGATCACGACATCTCCCGCATGCAGTCCGGATGATTTGGTTGATGTTGTATAAGAAAGATGAAGTACCGCGCATATTTGCGCAAAGAGTTCCAAAAGCCTCTCTCTCTGCGCCGCACGATATTCATGTGCAGACTGAGTCCCCTCCTGCAACAATGCGCCTGCCTGTTTGATCAACGCGGAAACTTCCTGCGCCTGTGCATCTGTCACATCAATTTGTGTCAGAATATTGATGCCCATCGTACGGTAATACTGCAAAATACCAGCAGGAATATTTGCATCTACAGCTGCAAGGATGTCATCCTGCGGTGCAGCAAACGCCGTTGTACCAAGCGCCCCGAGCAGCAACGCCAACATACATACCAAAGAAACCATTTTTTTCATGATGTTTCTCCTCCCTTTTCACAAGGTTTATATTTGTGTCAGCCCGTCTCTTTGTGCCTGCTTGTATTGTCAAAAAGGTGATACATTAAGATTTTGTCAACTGCTCCAACGGTTCTGTGACGATCTGAAATGCCAACGTCGCATTTTTGTAACGGATGTCCCCGGTAACCTCCCGGTAAACCTGCAATTCTGCGGGTAACGTAAACAATTCGTCCTCTCGTCCCAGTTCCACTTCTAAAATTGCCCGATCCTGCCAAAACGGATACACATCGATCTCCAGGATATGTGCATCCCAAGCAATGCGGTAACGCGTTTTTCGGATGACTTGGCTGCCCGGGCAGCGCTGTACTTGCAACACCTCATATTCCGGCGCCGTTATCTTTTGTTCCCGCTCCTCGCAGCTCCGTTCGCTCACATGTCGTTTTTCCGTATAAAAATACTGCACCTTTCCCGCACATGTGACCCGGCGGATCCGACGTACTTCTCCCTTTTCAAAGCATTGCAAATACATCTGTTCTATCTGCCAAACCGCATGACTTGCCGCTTGCAAAGATGAAAGATCCGGCATCTTGATCAAAAATTTTCTTTCAATTTCCAATGGAATATCTTTCAAAACAGGTATAATTCCTTTCCAATCAATCCTATGATGCACAAACTACATGTGTTTTTTATTTCTTTTCTTTTTCAAAAGCCCGCTGGGTACGTTTGAAACGCCGCGACAAATGCCAATGCTGCAGCAATCCTGCCACAGCCGTCCCCAGCAATGCACCTGCAAAATCAATCCAAACATCGCGCACTTCTCCGCTGCGCCCCGGACGTACCGTTTGCAGTGTCTCATCGCACAACGCCACCAAAAGTGTGACAAACAGCGGTGACAACCATCTTGGCTGTGTCCTGCTGCCTTTCCCGTATTTTGCATCCGGTTTACAGGATAAAATACCGAGGGCACCTAACACAAAATATTCCAATACATGTGCACATTTGCGCAAAATACCGTTTGGAATTTCCACACCGCATAATATCTCCAGCCATGTTCCAACCGCGCGGCTGTTTTCACCAGATGCACGTGCGGGAAGAAACGATTGGTAAAATACAAACAACATCCATATGACATACGCCACCCGTGCAAAATACACCAAACGGGACTGCATTAGCGGGCGCATAGGCGTGGTCTTTTGCCCCAGCGATGGGGTCACAGACGATGAGGTTTTCATCTCCTTACGCTTCATTTGCGTCCCTCCATCGTCACCGTTTTATTACAAATCGCCAACGCTGCCGGCCGGTGTGTGACAATCAAACATGTCTGATCAGGCAGCGCGCGTAAATTTTGCAAAAGTTGTGCTTCCGTTGCCTCATCCAATGCACTGGTCGCTTCATCCAACAACAATACCTGGGCGCCGGACAAAACGGCACGCGCCAAAGCCAAGCGCTGCATCTGCCCCTCACTGAGCCCCTCTCCCCGTTCGCGCAAAACCGTATCAAGCCCGTCTTCCAGCGACTGCACAAACGTATCCATGCAGGCAATTTTCAATGCCTGCCATACTTGCTCCATTGTCGCATGGGGGGAGAGCAATGTCACATTTTCTAAAATGGTACCGGAAAACAAAAAATTTCCCTGCGGCACATAGGCAAACAGTCCGCGTGTGCCTGTTCCCACCTCATACGAACCGCGATCGGTGCACAATTGAATATGTCCTTGATATGTATCATAGACACCGAGGAGAAGACGAAACACGGTACTTTTGCCGATACCCGAATGGCCGGTCAGTGCCACAAAGTCCCCGCGCTTTACGCTAAGATTCATATGAGACAGGACGCGGTTTTCCGGTGTACCATCATAGGAAAAACTCACATCTTGCAATAAAATTTGTTCCATGTATTCCCCTGCCGCCGGGATATATTTTTTCACATCACCAACCTTTTTTTCCGTTGGTTGTACCGTTGTTTTCATATGAGATGCAGATGGCAATGACACGTCTTGCATATCATTTGATATAAATAACCCCACCGGGGCAAACACCCGTTTTTGCGCACTGCAATCTTCCTTTGGCAATGACTCCAATTCCATCAATCGCTCTGCCGACGCGGCCAAATTGGCCATGCGAGGAAACATACCAAAGAGAGAGGTCAACGGTTGACGCACGCGGGAAACCAGCTGTTGGATTGCCGTGAGCATACCAAAGGTAAACGCCGAATCCGTGAGCAATCGATTGGCGCACCAAAACAGAGAAAATGCATAGGACAATACTGCCACCGCCGTAAAACATGTGGCAGATGCCGTACTGAAGAGATTGCGGCTTCGCTGCACCCGATAGAAACTACCGTGCAATTCATTGTTCTTTTCTCGGATGCGGTCAAACACGTGAAATACTTTGATAACCAACAAAGAAGAAAGCGCCTCTTGCATATAAGCACGCGTCGCACCATCTGCTTGTTGAGACGACTTATGGTACCGTTTGACCTTTCCGGCAATCAATCTTCCAACACCATAAAGCACAATGCCGCCGGACAGCAAAATCACGGTAAACATGGTGTCCATACGCAATAGCAACGTCCCAGCCAGCAACAGCTGAACCACACAGGTCACCAAATCCGGCAAAATCGCAGTAATGGTGTCGGAAACGACGGCCGTATCGCTGACAATACGATTGAGCAACTCTCCGCTGTGATAGAGACTGATTTGATCATAGCGCTTGGACAAGATGCTCTCAAAAATGCGGCAGCGCAGAGCAATCGCCGTTTTCACCTGACATTGGGTACTAAGATACCGACGTGCTGCTCCCAAAACGATCTCTGCCACCAATAAAACCGAAAGAAAGATGCACGCGCGCACAAATGCCTCCCGCTCCCCACCGCTGGCTGCATCAATCAGACGCATGGTCAACATGGCAAACCAGGTATTGAGTGCGGCATACAGTGCACAAACGATGGCGATGATCGCCATGTGCAACCACTGCTTGCGACAGGCAAAAAAGCTCCAACGTATCCCGCCCGTTTTTGGTTTTTCTTTGGTCGTTTGTTTCATTTTCATTTCTTCTGTTGTTTTCTCGTCTTGTGTTTGTATCCGTGCAGACGAACGTATTTGAAACAGCGATACAAAAAGTGATACGGGGGATAAAACACGGTATGTAAAACGAAACGCACCGGATAGGTGTGCACCCAACATCGTACATAAAACCGATATGCGGGTGCTGTGACCGGTATGTATGTTTGCCCGCGATAAAAACCGCAAACCACACCGATCATATCCGCTTGCGTCACATCCCGCTCCGTATAATAACAATTGTCACCACGGATCACATACAGATCCCGTTGAGGCACCGCCACCACGCGATGCACCGTCATGTTCCCCGTACTCGGACGAAGATATACAACCACGTCATACCGCTTTGGCGCTGTCTGTATCGGATGCACCAAAAATCGATCATGTCGGTCACGCAGCATGGGCCACATGCTTTTTCCGCATGGAACCTGTAACAAAAAGCCGTCACGCGTCAGCCGTTCAATATATCGCTGTTTGCGCGCAAGTGCCTGTTTGGGCAAGAGCATATCTGATGTCCTCCGAACGATCATTTCCGGCCATGCCTGACGCAACCCAGTACAGTCGTTTATTCCTCCAACAAGTCATTTTCACGGAGTTGTTCCACAAATCGATGCACATCCTGCGCGATAAAGGAAGCATCCCCATCAAACAGTTCTGCCATTGCCGAGGCCACCTCTTCCTCAGTGGTATCGTCTTTGAGCAGTTTCCAGATCTCCACCGCCGTTTCATTGAGTGTAATCATCCCGTTAAATTCTTCCGCCCGTTTGTCTACAGCCACCACAACGGTATTTCCACCCAATTCGTGAAGTACAAATCCATCTTTTAATTTCATGCTCTTGATTCCTCTTTTATGATTTTAACTATTTTTTGTTATAACCGCCTTATTACAAGATCCTACAACTGACGTGTTTCCCGCATCGTTTCATAAGCCAGAAGCGCTGCCTGTTCGGAAATGTCACACTGCATATGCCAAAGAGCACAGCAATCCAACATACGATCAATCAGCACAAGCTGTTTTTTCATCATCTGTGCATCCGGCATACGATAAATCTGATGCATGGTACGTCGCAATGCCTCTGTTTTCTCCAAGGATCTGATACAATTGTTCGTGCCGCGATCCAAAAAACACAATCCGTTCAGCGGTGCGTGCGAATTACTCTGAAAATGTTCCTTACCCGCCCATGGTGTCCCATAAGCATACAACGTACCGTTTTGGAAACGCAAAATCGGTTTATCCCCATTGATGGGAATCCCCCGCGGCCCAAGCGCGCGCCGCCATAACCGCATATGTGTACTTTTTCCCGTGCCGCTCTTGGCAGAAAAGGCGTATGCCACACCATCCACCATCACCACGGCAGCATGCAGCATAAAAGCATCATACTTGGGTAAAACTGCACACAGATTGCGGTACAAACAGGCCAAAAAGAGCGCATGCCGGTCTTTCACCCCGCTGCATTCGTGCTCCGCCTGTAGCTGCTGCTCTGTCACTTGCAGCACAATGTCCGGTGTTTCATCAGGCGAAACGAGATAGCCCCGACAAAAGGAGACCATCTGTTTGTCTGTGAGGGGCAACGAGACACAAAGTCCCGCAACGCGAATCAAAAGTGTATCTTTTCGCCCTTGTAATTCCTGTTTTTGCAATCGATTCTATCCTTTTGTATTGCCGCAAACAATTTGCGGCAATGTTTCATTTACGGTAACCGGCAAGTACCGTTTGAATTCCGTTGATTTTACACACATGCTGTCTGCCTGTACCGAAGAATACCGGTATGTGTAAATTGTAACACAGTTAAGAACGAAAAACAAGCACATATCAAAAGATATATTGATATTACGCGCCTTCTGTTGCAAGTTATGTCAGCTTTTGTCGATGCCGGTTGTTCCGCCTGTCCAAAGCATATGAGGCGCAAATCCTCTACTCCAACCTGCGCGTAGTAAGAAGTAAAAAACGTATGCCTGTAACAACCTCGCTCTGCGCGCAAACATCCCTTGTTGTTTTAAGGTTCTCCATGGTATCTCAAACCGTTGCAACCAAAAGCAAGTGTCTTTTTTTACTCCGATTCACACCTGCCGTCCTCCCATCCGTGTGCTTGACACTGTACCACGCGCGGTGCTATAATATTGCCATACATTTACAATATTTTTGCCCCCATCTTTCACGTACGGGGACGATGAAAGAAATTACCACAGGACATCAAAAACAGAGGAAACAAACATGGAACAATATAACTTGCAAAACTACCACTTTGAAACACTACAGCTGCATGTCGGACAAGAAACAGCCGATCCTGCCACCGACGCGCGTGCCGTACCGATCTATGCTACCACCTCTTACGTCTTCAAAGATTCGGCACAAGCTGCAGCACGTTTTGCCTTGGAAGAAGAAGGAAACATTTATACGCGCCTTTCCAACCCCACAACGGATGTCTTCGAACGCCGTATCGCAGCTTTGGAGGGGGGTGTGAGCGCACTGGCAACGGCCTCCGGATCAGCAGCCATCACCTATGCCATTCAAAATATCGCGGTGAGTGGTGATCATATTGTCTCCTCCACAAATCTTTACGGCGGTACGCACAACCTGTTTGCCAACACATTGGTGGAACAAGGTCTGCAAACGACATTTGTCGACCCCACGGATCCGGAAAATTTTGAGCGTGCCATTTTACCCAATACCAAACTGTTATACGCCGAAACACTGGGCAACCCGAACGCAGATGTGATCGACATCGAAGCAATCGCCCAGGTGGCGCATCGACATGGTATCCCGCTGATTGTTGATAACACCTTTGCCACACCCTACTTGCTGCGCCCCATCGAACACGGCGCTGATATTGTGGTTCATTCCGCCACAAAATTTATCGGCGGGCACGGTACCGTGATGGGTGGCGTGATTGTGGACGGCGGCAATTTTGACTGGACACAAAACGAAAAATTCCCCGGTATTTCCAAACCCAATCCCTCTTATCACGGCGTTGTTTTTGCCAAAGCGGGCGGACGGAGCGCCTATCTGTTGAAACTACGCTGCACACTGATGCGTGACCAAGGTGCCACCATCTCGCCGTTCCATTCATTTTTGCTGTTACAAGGGCTGGAAACACTTTCCCTGCGCGTGGAACGTCACGTGGAAAATGCCCTGCGTGTGGTCGATTTTTTACAGCACAATGATCAAGTGGAGCGCGTCAATCATCCCTCCCTGCAAACCGGACATGCCAAAGAACTGTATGATCGCTATTTCCCCAACGGAGCAGCGCCCATCTTCACCTTTGAAATCAAAGGCGGGGTAGAGGCAGCGAAAACATTTACCGAAAACCTCAAAATCTTTTCACTGTTGGCAAACGTTGCGGATGTCAAATCACTGGTGATTCACCCCGCGTCCACCACGCACGCTCAGCTCTCAGCGGAAGATCTACAAGCGTGCGGCATCTATCCCAACACCATTCGTCTGTCCATCGGTACTGAACACATCGATGATATTCTTGCAGATTTGCAACGCGGCTTTGGCGCGGTGCGTGCACAGTCTTAAATGACCCACTGCTATGCAAGCAAGTGCAAATGCAAACAAGGAGAAATACGATGATACCGAGTAAAGAAGAAGCATGGGACCTGTTGTGCCGTTACAACACGGGCGATTTTCATCGCCTGCACGCACAGATTGTAGGGGACGTGTTGGCATGGTTTGCCGAGCAACTTGGCTATGGCAATGAAAAAGAACTGTGGCGCGTCGTTGGTATTTTGCACGATTTGGACTATGAACAATATCCGGAACAACACTGCATCAAAGAACAGGAGTGGATGCGGCAAGCGGGAATTGACGAAAATATGATCCGCGCCGCTGCCAGTCACGGCTGGGGCATCACCACCGATATGATGCCCACACATGAAATGGAAAAAGTGCTGTACGCCACAGACGAACTGACCGGACTGATTGGTGCCGTTGTCAAAATGCTGCCGACCAAAACCGTACAAGATTTGGAAGTGAAAACCCTCAAAAAGAAATTTAAGGACAAACGGTTTGCCGCAGGCTGCTCACGTGAGGTAATCACCCGGGGCGCCGAGCTGCTTGGATGGGACATGGATACGCTTTTTGAAAAAACCATCGAGGCCATGCGCCATTGTCCGGCGGTAGACTGATATTGACCTATGCAGTATGGTCAGAAACTTACGTGCAGAAAACAGAAAAACTGCGAAACAGAATCAAGATAGAACACATAGTAAACACTTTTTTCAACTGTATTGTGTAAAACGATCTGTCATATATCAAACGGATTCACAAACCATCCATGTCAAAATAAGGCGTGTGTGCCGGTAGCACACACGCCTTGTTCTATTTAAGTTCGATATCTTTATCATTATTGTTTCATATATCCCTTGCCATGTACAACACGGTGAAACCAAATCACTGCGCATTTAAGATGATCGGCATAAACCGATGAAGCATGGTTGCCACTTCGCTGCGGCGCGTAGCGTCGAGAGGCGCAAGTAAATAGTCTTTACCGACGATTACACCGTGTTCATACATTGCCGCCATACCGGGTAGCGCCCACGCATCCACTTGTCCAACATCTTTAAACCATTGTAGCGACCACCACGGATTTAACGAATTCAAATCAACGCCTTTGTATTCGGCATATCGAAGCAACACAGTCGCGATTTCTTCTCTGGTAATCGGCGTATCTGGATCAAAGCAATTTTCCGATTTTCCCACAAAAATGCCGGCTTGATATGTCCAGCTCACAGGAATAGCAAACCATTGCTTTTTTGATACATCGAGAAATTTTGCAACATATTGAGTCTCGGGCATTCCCTCCATATTATACAAGACCTCCGCCAACTGTGCACGAGTCATGGTAGCTTCAGGTGCAAATATTCTATCTTCAATGCCTGTCATAAATTGATTTGCATAGCAGTATAAAGCGGCATCTTCATACCAGGTGCTTGCCCCCACATCATAGTAATAATCCGCTCCCTGCTTATATGTGGTATATGGAATTTCATGTTCGATTGCGTATTGCATTCCATATGAATCGGGGACAACAATCATGGTAACTGCTGCACTGTCCAAAAATGCGTCCGCTTCAATTTCTGTCACACTCGCGGGAATATTTACCAGTGTCAACTCTGTCATACCGTAAAACGCGTGAGAAGCGATTTTAGTAATAATATCATCCTCAGAAAGTACCGCTTCTTTTCCGCCCCAAATCAGTGTTTTGGTTTCAAATTCTACGATCGCATTATAACTTCTGACGCCATATTTCGGATTGCTAGCAGATACTTCGAGACACTGAAGCGATTTGCATCCGGCAAAAGCGTCTTTTCCAATATTAGTCACATAGCGGGAAACAAAAACGCTGCCTGACAATGACGAACAATTATAAAAGGCGAAATCTCCAATGAATGTCAATTCCCCGGAAAGATTGGCAGTAGTCAAATGGATACAATCCATAAATGCTTCGTTTCCGATGGTCAGAACACTACTCGGCATCTCAAGGCTAATTAAAGATGTACAACCCTTAAACGCGCCGTCGCCAATGGCTGTAACTGCAACGCCCCCTAACGTGTCAGGAATCTTAACATCTCCCCCTACACCATGATAACCGGTAATGGTCGCCGTGCCATCTACAATCTCATAAGTATAATCGCCCTCTTCCAAAGCAGAAACAGAAAAGGCGAATGTGGGCACAAACGTGAAAACAAATACGAACGCCAGAATCAACGATATGGTCCTTTTCATCATGATACTCCTTTTCTACATACAATAGTTGGGTCAAAAACCGAGGACATCGAACGATCGCCAAAACGACATGTGTCTGATATTCACAATAATATTTTTTGTATCATCCTCCCTATTTGATCAATGTGTATAAAAATTATATCAAAATATTATAATTTTGGTATAAATATTATAATTCAAAATATTTTTTATGTCAATATATATACACAAAAAATATCAATAATTTTGAAAAAATACGATTGATCACAAGTTGATACTCCTAGCAATTTTTTAACACATAGTCCGACATACACACAAAAATGTCAAGATATCCCAGATATAATCGATCTATGCGTTATAACCAAACAATATTGCAATAAAGAGGAATCATACAGCTGCACGATACAAGATCAATTTGATCGCATGCTCCCATGAATCGTGACATATAACAGCAAAGCGGCGCGGCATGACAAATGCCGCGCCGCATATTTTCTTCTTTCCTTGTATGAACGATCAGTCCGTTGGCAAATCGACCCGTAACACTTCAATCGTTCCATCAGCCGCCGTAGCGTCAGCCATACGATACAAACCAGACAACGGCGAAAGGGTACAAGTATCCGTTACACCATCGGCTGCAGTCAGGCGTACCGTACAACGCTTTTCTCCTCGATTGATATAAAACAATACGGCGCGTGTGTCATCATAACGCGCAAACACCAAACACGTTGCATCCGCGTACAACAGGCGCAACTGTCCGCGCTGAAGCAATGGCTCGCTTTTTCGAAATGTGCCCAGTGTTGTGACATATTTCAACAGTTCCATGTCGCGGTGATACCAAGGATACGGTCGGCGGTTGAACGGATCATCATATCCCTCCATTCCCGCCTCATCGCCGTAAAACACGCAAGGGACGCCCGGCATACCAAACAAAATCAAAAATGCCAATTTGAGCAGTTTTTTTGCATATGTGTGCGCCTCGCTTGACAAGCGACGCTGTGCAAGTTCTCCACGTGTACAATGTTCCCATGACGGATCCCCCAAAACCGACAAGATCCGCGGCGTATCGTGTGTACCCAAAAAATTCATGAGCCCCTGTACGGCAAACGGCGGATAAGAACCATAAATATCCGTACATACACGGCGCATGGCATCCGCATCTCCGTCGCGCAAATAGCCGATGATCGCCGTCCGCAGCGGATAATTCATCACGGAATCCAACTGCTGCCCCCGCAGATACTTACGCCTTTTTCCGTAGGCCATCTTATCTGCCGCATTTTCCCAGACTTCGCCGTAAAGCATGGCATCGGGATTGGTTTTTTTCAAGGACATACGCAGCGACTCCAAAAAGCCATCGCTCAATTCATCCGCCACATCCAGTCGCCAACCGTCCGCGCCGGCGCGTGTCCATTTCTCCACCACTTGGCACAGATACGCGTGACATGACGGCTCATCCACACGCAAACGCGGCAAAATATCGATGCCCCACCAGCACTCATAATCGTTTGGAAAATGACGAAAATGATACCAAGCAGCATATGGCGAATTGAGGGATTGATACGCACCAAGTGTAGGATATGTGCCGTATCGGTTAAAATAGCGCGAATCACTTCCCGTGTGATTGAATACGCCATCCAAAATCACATGCATGCCGCGTGCATGTGCCTGTTCAAACAGTGCAATCAGCGCCGCATCGCCGCCGAACATCGCATCAACATGCTCATAGTCACCGGTATCATACTTGTGATTGGATGCGGCATCAAACACCGGGGAAAGATAAAGCGTGCCCACCCCCATGGCTTTCAGCTCATCCAGTTTATCGCAAACACCCCACAAGTCCCCGCCGAAGAAATCACGGTTATCAATGGGATCGCCCCGTCGCGCGGCAAACTCGGGCGTACCCCCTTCCCATTCGCGATGTAAACGTGCGCCGGGTTTGCACGTTTTTTTTCTGCCGCTGTCACAAAAACGATCAACAAAAATTTGATAAATAAAGCCATCCCCCACCCATTTGGGCAAGGATGTGCCATCGGTGTAGACCAGCAACCGATGCAGATACGTTTCCTCCCGACGGGTAAAATATCCCAAAGCATCGCGCACATAATATACCCCATCGCACAACACATAATGATAGAAAAACAGTCCGTCTTGCGCACCGTTCAGAATATCGGCGATGTTGACCTCACAGTGATAACAATCCACGCCGTTTACATATCCGTCCCATGCCATGTCAAACGACAATACCCGGTCGTCTCCCACCGCACCGTCGCCATGCACTTCCCATTTGGGCTGAATAAATCCGTAGGCACGCGGTACCCCCATCTCGAACCGCACACGGGCAGTATGTGCGAAAGCGGCGGCGGTACACACACGCGCACCTGCCGCCTCCAACAATACATATCGCTCAAAACCGGTTCCCGCACGCGTAAGCCAAGCCAGATCTGACGGACTCGCCGGACATGGTTGCGCATCCGCTCCGTTGCCGGATGTCTGAGATAACTGGGGTGATGTGTGCGATGTCAAATCATTTGTCATGTTTTTCCCCATTTTTGTTTGATCTTATCCTCTTTTGGTCTTGCAAGGTTCGAACGCCGTTACAGCATCAGGCCTCATCGGTTCCATCAATCCCATCCGTTTCCGTTACAGGATTGATGTGCCAGATATGCTCCGCATATTCTTTCACTGCACGGTCGGCGGAAAATACACCGGCCTGTGCAATGTTAATCAGCGCCTTTTTCTGCCATTTATGCGGGTCTTCGTAATCGGCAAGCATATGATCAAAGGTGCGTACATACGAATCAAAATCTGCCAAACACATAAACGGATCAGCAACCCCGCCGCCGGAATGCAACAAATATTGTTCCATCGCGGAAAAGTCCACGCCATCAAATCCCTGCCCCATGCGGTCTAAAACACGGTGCAGCGCCGGATTGTTTTGATAAAATTGCAGTGACACATAGCCTGACCGCCACAATGCATCTACTTCGTCGTTATCCATACCGAAGATATAAATGTTGTCCGGTCCCACGGCTTCTTTGATCTCCACATTGGCACCGTCAAGTGTGCCCAACGTCAGCGCACCGTTGATCATAAATTTCATACATCCCGTACCACTGGCCTCTTTTCCCGCAAGCGAAATCTGCTCACTGATATCAGAGGCTGGCATCAAATGCTGCGCCACCGAAACGCTGTAATCCTCGACATACAACACCTTGACCAGCTTTTGAAGTACCGGATCTTTGTCTATCTGCGTTCCCAAGTGACAGATCAATTTAATGATATCTTTTGCAACAGAATATCCGGGGGCCGCTTTTCCGCCGAAAACAAACGTGACGGGCTGCCATGGACCATTGGGCATATCCTTGATACGCAGACAACGGTCGATGATTTTGAGTGCATTGAGCAGTTGGCGTTTGTATTCGTGAATCCGTTTGACTTGTACATCAAACACAGAATGGGGATCCAGCGTGACGTGATATTTTTTCGCAATATGTGCGGCAAAGGCACATTTGTTCTCATATTTAATTTCCGAAAGCCGGTCCAAGACAGCTGTATCATCTGCAAATGATTTGAAACGTTGCAGCGTCCATGGTTGTTTGACGTAATCCGTACCGATTGTTTCGTTGAGCAAATTGCTCAGTCCCGCATTGGAATAACAAAGCCAACGGCGGTGTGCAATGCCGTTTGTAACGTTGGTAAATTTTTCCGGGGTGGTTTTATAGTAATCGTGAAAGATGGTACGCGTCAAAATTTCGCTGTGCAACGCGGAAACGCCGTTCACCGTATGAGATGCAGCAACACAAAGGTTTGCCATACGCACCTGATTGTAAGCGATGATGGACATTCTGGAAATACGATCCCAATCACCCGGATAACGCGCCCAAAGATCTGCGCACAACCGACGGTTAATCTCTTCCACAATCATATATATACGCGGCAGACGCAAACGGAACAAGTCCACGTTCCAACATTCCAACGCCTCGGGCAACACCGTGTGATTGGTATAGCTCACGGTCTGCGTGACAATATGCCAGGCATCATCCCAACAATAGGAATACACATCCATCAAAATGCGCATCAATTCGGGAACAACCAGTGCGGGATGGGTATCGTTGATGTGCAGCGCGACCTTTTGTGCAAAGTTGGAAAGGGTGCCGTATACCGCAAGATGTTCTTGGATGATGTTTTGCAAGGAGGCAGACACGAGAAAATATTGTTGTGTCAGGCGCAAAAGCTTTCCTTCCTGATGGTTGTCAGAGGGATACAGCACCTTGGATATCACCTCGGCACTGGTTGTTTTTTCCATGGCGTTGACATACTGCCCCTGGGAAAACAGTTTCATATTGAACTGCGGGGGATCTTGTGCCCGCCACAAGCGCAGCGTCGATACCGCATCGCTGTCCTTCCCGGAAATCAGCATATCATACGGTACGGCATGAACCTCTTCACAATCTTCATAGGAGATCTCGCAGTGGCCGTTGTTCCACGTTTCGTGTACCTTACCGCCCATGCGCACACTCACCGTTTTGTCCGGGCGCGCAATCAACCAATCTCGGCCGCCTGGCAACCAATCATCCGGCAATTCCACCTGGTTGCCCTCGATGATACGTTGCTTGAAAAATCCATATTCATAGCACAGCGAAAAGCCCGTTGCAGCGTACTCCTGCGTTGTCAAAGCATCCATAAAACAAGCTGCGAGACGGCCCAACCCACCGTTGCCCAGTCCCGGATCCGGTTCTGATTCATACAAATCATCTAAGTTGATATCCATTTCTTTGAGCACATCTCGGTACTGATCTTCCAGTCCCAAATTTCTCAAATTGTTCTGCAAGGATGGACCGATCAAAAACTCCATGCACAAATAGTAGACTTTTTTTGCCTGCTGGGTCTTGCGGCGTCGATGAAAGAGATCTTTTTTCTGAGACAGAATATCTCTTACCGTTAAAATCACCGCACCATACACCTGCGCAAAGGTGGCCTCATCCGTGCTCACGCCAAAAAAATGTGTCAGTTTGTTCTCCAATGCCGCGCGCACGTCGGCGGCTGTCGCGTTTGTTTGATTCATATGATGTTTCTCTCCTTTGTGCCATACCAGTGGTAAAACCGGATTGTTTTTTCCATCATGATCGCCGCATTTTACCGTGTCAAATCCTCATACATCTGCACATACTGCGCAGCGGATGCATTCCATGAAAAATCCGTTCGCATACATGTTTCCACACACGCTGCCCATGCATCTGCATCGCGAAATAACGCCAATGCACGGCGTACCGCATCCATCATTTCATGCGCGTTATAGTTGGCAAACGTAAATCCATTTCCGTTGTGTGTCAGCGCGTCATACGGTTTGATGGTATCATACAGTCCCCCTGTTTCGCGCACCACCGGTACCGTACCATAACGGGAGGCGATCATCTGAGACAACCCGCACGGCTCACTCTGGGAGGGCATCAAAAACACGTCTGCACCGGCATAGATCTGCTTGGAAAGTGCTTTATCGTAACACAAAAACACTTTTACTTTGTCCCCATGCCGTGCCTGCAGTCCTTGCATGAATTGTGCAATTCCATCCTCGCCGGTACCAAGCAGTACAAAGCGCATATCGTCCTGCAACATCTCATCGATGACGCGCATGACAAGATCAAATCCCTTATGCGCCGCCAAACGGGAAATCATCGCGACAATGGGCGTCGACGCGGATGATGCAAAACCGCACAGTTCCTCCAGTGCCGTCTTGCATCGCACTTTTCCTGCCGGATGATCGGCATCATAATGCGCCGCAAGTTCAATATCAGACGCCGGATTATAATAAGCCGTGTCAATGCCATTGACAATGCCACAGACTTTTTCGCGGTACATTTGCAAAATATGGTGCAATCCATGGGCATAATACGGCATACAGATTTCTTTGGCATACTGGGGACTGACGGTCGTTACCCGATCTGCACAGACAATGGCGCCTTTGGTCAAATTGATATCACCGTTGTATTCCACAATCCCGTGATCCCACGCGCCAAGGCCAAACAGATCTTCCAGTGTTTCAAATCCATAAACGCCCTGATAAGCGATGTTGTGTATGGTATACACGGCGCGGATGTGCCGATATTCCTCCCGCTGCGCAAACTGTCGTTTCAAATATATCACACTTAACGCACTCTGCCAGTCGTTGGCATGAAGAACATCGGGATAAAAATCTACACACGCCATCAGTTTTAACACTGCAGCGGAAAAATATGCAAACCGTTCCCCATCGTCATAATCACCGTATAATGCAGGACGATGAAAATAATATTCATTGTCGATAAAATAATACAAAACGCCGTCTTTTTCACAGGAAAAAATACCCATATATTGCCGCCGCCAGGACAGCCACACTTCCGTTTGACACACAAACGTACAGCGAGACAGATACTGTTCCTTGATGCAACGGTACATGGGAATGACCACACGTACATCTCCGCCCTCGCCTAAGGCACGTTTGACAGCGGCGGGCAAAGCGCCCAACACATCGCCCAATCCGCCGGTGGAAGCAAACGGCAATGCCTCGGAACCGACATATAATATTTTCATCTGTTGTTTTCCTCCATATGTTCGTTCAGGGCAACGGATACCAGCATGATATCGTTCCATTTTTTATCTTCCAAATATTGGCATCGTGTACAACATAAGCACAATCGAAAAAAGGGAATGACCGCCAAACCGGCGGTTTGATTTTTTCACATCACACCATTTTGCCCTTGGAAATGTAAAATGGCATATTACGATCTCCGGAGAGCACACAGCCGTCTCGAATGACAACGTTTTTGTCGGTAATGACACAATGAAGCGAAACATTGTCCCCCGTAAACGTGTCTTGAAATAAGATGGAATCACGGACGACCGTATGCGCGCCGACCTTGACTCCGCGGAACAATATCGAATGCTCCACCGTACCCAGAATGGTACAACCGTCCGCAATCAACGAGTCGCTGACAGATGCATTATCACCATAATATGTGGGCGCCGAGTTGCGCACCTTGGTATAAATGGGGCGATTGGGCACACGGAAGATGGCATCCTGAATACCGGTGGAACTGATCAGTTCCATCTGGTTGGCATAATACTCCTCCATCGAATTCACGCTGGCAAAAAAGCCGTCAAAATGGTAAGCACGGATGCGATAAAAATCCAAATTCTGCATCAACACGTCGCGATTAAAACTGTTATAACCGTGCGCAATGGCATCTGTGACAATCGCTTTGAGCAAGGAGGAACGCATTACCATCATATTCAAACTGACCTCACCATGCCCGGAAAAATCTGTGGGATAGACCAGCATGTCACGAATCCGTCCATCCTCATCGGTCCGTACAAATGCGTTTTTTCGTGCATTTTCCCGGCTCATATGTACATCTTTGGTGGCAATCGTGATATCTGCCCCGCTCTTGACATGGTTTTCCACCATTTCTTTCAGGTTGAAATTACATATGATGTCACAATCGCTGAGCACCACAAACTCGTCCTGCATACGTTCAATCGCCTGGTTCACACTTTTGAGCGCTTCCAGACGCGTCTGATACAAGGCATTTGCGCCGTTGGCATAGGCCGTGATAAACGGAGGCAAAATTTTGATACCGCCTTGCCGCCGCGCCAAATCCCAGTCTTTCCCCGATCCCAAATGATCCATCAAGGATTGATAATTAAAATGGGTTATGACGTAAATATTGCTGATACCAGAATTGACCATATTAGACAGCGTAAAATCGATCAAACGGTAGCGGCATCCAAACGGAACGGAGGCCATGGTGCGATTGTGGGTCAGTTCGCTTAAATTGTTGTCGTGAATGTTGGAAAAAATAATTCCTGCGACAGACATATGTGTTTCCCCTCTCTATACTTTGTGCCCGCGATGTCTTTTCTTTGATTTTCTTCCGAATCATCTATCCATGTTCGATCTGTCCCGATGTCAACGCACCAGACCGTTTTCCTCTTAGGTGTTTATGACATACTCAACATACAAACGACAAAACAAATCACAACGCGGATCATGACCGTCCGCACTGTGTGATATGATGGATCGTTTGTGATACCATCTTATATGACTTTTCGGAACAGGTTCCATTCTTTTGTTGCGATAAAATTTTTTGTGCGATATTTATGTATAACATCTACAGGAAAGCTAAATATTTCCGCGCTCTTTGAGATAGGAAGCGCCGGCAATGACGCCGTCTTCGATCATCGACCGATCTTTGATCTTCACGTTGCTGCAAATGACCGACAATTTTCCGCCCTGCGCATGCGCCTTCCCAACAACGGCATCTTCCCCGATGACTGTATTTTCATCAATGATACAATATTCCACATGTGCACCGCGGCGGATCACCACATTGCCCATCAGCACGGCATCACGCACCACAGCTCCCGGTTCCACCACAGCACCTTCAAAAAGAACCGAGTGGCACACCACGCCGTTCACGCGGCATCCTTCGGTTAAAATACTGTCCGAAATATGAGCGGCATCCCCCACAAAATGCGGTGGTTCAATGTTAGAACGGGAGAAGATGCGCCAGTTGTTGTCGTGCAGATTAAACTTCGGCTGCGCACCGAGCAAATCCATGTTTGCCTCCCAAAGGCTGTCCAGCGTTCCGACGTCTTTCCAATAACCTTCAAACGGGTATGCCAGCAACTTCTCTGACGCACGCAACATGGCAGGAATGACGTTTTTTCCAAAATCATTATCCGACGACGGATCTGCGGCATCCAAACGCAGATATCGTTCCAGCGCCTCTTTGGAAAACACGTAAATGCCCATGGATGCCTGATTGCTTTTGGGATGCTTGGGCTTTTCTTCAAAATCGTCGATGATCCCATTTTCATCCGCATGCATAATGCCAAATCGACTTGCTTCCTCCATGGGAACCTGCAGCACGGCGATGGTACAAGCAGCCTGCGCCTGTTTGTGCGCTGCAATCATCTTTGCATAATCCATTTTGTAAATATGGTCACCGCTCAGAATCAAAACATATTCGGGATCATATCGATTGATAAATGTGAGATTCTGATAGATCGCATTGGCAGTACCTTTGTACCAATCCGCTGACTTTTTGCCTTGATACGGTGGCAAAACATACACACCGCCGTTCATCCGATCCAAATCCCACGGCTTCCCCGATCCGATATACTCATTGAGCATCAGCGGCTGGTACTGCGTCAATACACCCACGGTATCAATACCGGAATTCACGCAGTTGGACAGCGGAAAATCGATAATACGGTATTTGCCCCCAAAGGGTACGGCGGGCTTGGCCGTATGGTCCGTCAGTGTGTACAGACGGCTGCCCTGTCCGCCTGCCAAAAGCATCGCAACACATTCTTTTTTGGCATACATAGATTTGAACCTTTCCTTTTCTCGGATTCTTTTTTTCAGATGAATGTTCGTTCCATACCTGTTGTCAAAGATTTGCTGCTCACAGCGTTTGTTGTCTGTTTGTAACCGTCTTTTGTTTTTCCTGACTTCCAAATTGCTTGTCTGGGAAAATGATTTTTGGTGATTGGAACATGTCATTTTTTTCTCAGAAGTGTTTCGGAACACATTTCATTTTGCGATCATTTTTTATCGGTAGTCACTTCTTTTTCTTCATCCGCTTTGGCTCGTAAGATCACACTGCCAAACGAAGGAAGCGTCAAGTGCAGCACCGGCTGCCGTGTCAAACAGTTTTGAGAATCTGTTTGTTCTGTACCTTCGCCCTGTGTTTGGTCTATCTCGCTCTTCTCAGACACTTGTGTATCACGACCGTTTTCGTTTGCAAGCAACGTTGCATCTGTTTTTTCACCGTTGTTGCGCGTCGCATGGTTGTCCTTGCAATCTTTTGTACCATCCTCTTCCACGGCAGCATACAATGCACCCTTGTTTTCCACGCCGCTGCCGCCGAAGCAATAGGCATCACTGGCCAAAATTTCCTCATAAACGCCGGCACTTGGCACACGCACCGCATAATTTTCTCTTGTAACAGGGCAAAAGTTCAAAATCACAAGCAGTTCCCGTCCCGCTCGATCACGCCGACGATATGAAATCATGCTCCAATCGCGTTGCTCCGTTTCAATCCAGGTAAAGCCATCCCAGCTGTCATCTATTTCCCACAGCGCGGGTGTGGACAAATACAAATGGTTGAGCGCGCGCACATACCGCTGCATTTCCGCATGACGCGGATAACTGGTCATAAACCACTCCAGTTGGTTTTCATAATCCCATTCACGCATCTGCGCATATTCTGTGCCCATAAACAACAGTTTTTTTCCGGGAAATGTCATTTGCAAGGTAAGAAATGTGCGCATTTGCGCAAATTTCTGATCATAATCACCCCACATTTTATTCACCAAGCTGCACTTCCCATGTACCACCTCGTCATGCGACACGGGTAAAACGTAGTGCTCACTGAATGCGTACATCATGGGGAAAGTCAGCTTGTCATGGTGATAGCTGCGATAAATCGGGTCCATGGCCACATAGGCAAACATATCATTTGCCCATCCCATATTCCATTTCAGATGGAAACCCAATCCCCCCTCTTGGGGTGGGCGGGTAACCTTCGGCCACGCAGTGGATTCCTCAGCGATCATCAACACATCGTCGAACGCAGCGCGCACCGTCCCGTTTAATTTCTGGAAAAAGCTGATCGCCTCTAAATTGTGATTGTTGCCGTACTTGTTCGGGATCCATTCCCCAGGCGCACGATCGTAATCAAGATATAACATAGAAGCAACGGCATCAATTCGCAGCCCGTCCACATGATATTTACGCATCCAGAACAGGGCGTTGGAAATCAAAAACGATTGCACTTCTTCCCGCCCCACATCAAAGCAACGCGTACCCCACCCGCGATGCTCCATGCGGTCGCGTCCCTGGTACTCGTACAACGGCTGGCCGTCAAATTCATACAGGCCGTGCCGATCTTTCGGAAAATGTGCCGGTACCCAATCCAAAAAAACACCAATTCCGTTTTGATGCAAATAATCAATAAAAAACTGAAAATCCTGCGGTGTGCCGAACCGTGATGTGGGTGCATAATAACTGCAAATTTGATACCCCCACGAACCGTCAAACGGGTGCTCGGCAATGGGCAACAGCTCGACATGGGTATATCCCATGTCTTTCAGATAGGGAACCAACAGACGGGCAATTTCCCGGTAGTTCAAGTAATGTCTTCCGTCGACGGTACTCTCCCCGCCCCTGGTGCGCCAGGATCCCAAGTGCATCTCATAGATGTTCAACGGCGCCTCATACACACTCTCCTTGTGCGCGGTGTGCATCGGTTTGCCGCGGTTTTTCATCCATTCCTCGTCGCTCCAAACAAAGTCGTCAATCTCCCACAAAATACTTGCCGTATGCTGTAATGTCTGCGAAAAGATACCATACGGATCCGCCTTGAGATAATACAATCCACCGTTGGTAATTTTATATTTATAAAAATCGCCCTTGTGCGCCTGTGCAACCGGCACACACACCTGCCACACGCCTCCATCTGTTACGCGGCGCATGGCGATTCCGTCTTCCCAGTCACAAAAATCTCCCACCAGCGCAACCTTGTCCGCATTTGGCGCCCAGACACGAAATACCCACATATCCGCAATCCGGTGCGCACCCAAATACTCATAGGCACTGTCATTGGTCCCTTGGTGAAAGAGATAACTGGCCAGATCGTCCCGATACATTGCGTCATCGCCTGTTTCGGCTTTTGACACGGAACTTTTTTTTGTATCTTCGGATATGACATTGGTTTGATTTGCCATTCGGTGTTTCGTTTTGTTTTCCGCAACGTCAGACACGGTCTGTTCGGTGGGCTGTGATGCTTTCATCGGGTCGTTTTGTGTTGTCCGTTTCATCTGCTCGCTCCGTTTGTCCAATTGTTTTTCTTTTCTTTGGCGCATGATGTTACGCAGTGTTGAACTCTTTACTATTATTATACACGTTTCCCAGCCAAATTCAATATTTCCGCAAAAGAAAACGATGTACCTATCATATTTTTTTCTTGGTTTTGACACATTTTTTACATCTCGTTGATACACGCGGGACGTTTTGCATGTCGCACGCAGCTTATCATTTTTATGCCATACCTGTTTTAGCACGCTTGGGAATGGAAACCAGTGCGGGATAAAATTCAGTTTTTACACCTTCAGAAAACAACAACGACATGAAATTTTCATCTGTTTTCAAACCGCGACGGGTTCTTTGCAACGAAAAACATTTGAATTTTCGCCTATGGCACCCTTGATTTTCCGATTTGGTTCTGGTATACTTGACGTGTATCTAACGATGGTATGCCGAACATTCGACACACGAGATGCGATCCTTTCAAGCATACCACAAACCATTGCAAAAAAAACATATATTCTGTCGACGGAGGAAAAAAATGGAACACTGCAATCCCATCAAAATCGGCATGCTGGGTCTGGGTCGTGCGGGAAACGGCATGCATCGCCCGGAGCTGTCTAGCCGTACGGACCGTTTTCAAATTTATGCCGTATGTGATGAAATCCCGGAGCGCTGCGACATTTTTGTCAAAGAATGCGGCGCAAAAAAATATCTGTCCTATGAAGAGATGCTGGCTGACCCGGAAATCGAGCTCATCGACATTGCAACGCGTTCTTGCGACCATTACCGTCACGCAAAAATGGCGCTGCAGGCCGGCAAAGATGTCATGCTGGAAAAGCCGTTTTGCTGTGAGGCTGCGAAGGCACAGGAATTGATGGACATGGGAACAAATCCGTCCGGTCCGCATCTGTATCTGCGCCACAACCGCCGTGTAGAATCCGGGTTTGAAAAGGTCAACGAAATCATCGACAGTGGTGTATTGGGTGACGTATTCTCCATCAAATTGACACGGAACGGATACAGCCGCCGTTGCGACTGGCAAACCATATCGGAATTCGGCGGCGGCCAATTGCTCAACTGGGGGCCGCACATCGTTGACCACTGCCTGCGTTTTTGCGGGGGTGCATACAAAGAGATGTACTCCAATATCAAGCACTGCGTCGCTGCGGGAGACTGCGAAGATTTCGTAAAGATCGTATTTACCGGGATAAACAATCGCATTGTGGAAATGGAAATCGGCGGTGCAACGGCCGTGGACACGCCGCAATATCTCATCTACGGCACCAAAGGCGCTCTGTGGAGCGAGGGCGACGACGACTTGATTTTACACCTGCGTTATCTGGATCCCGCGTTCCCCTTGCAGCCCGTAGAAGCCGACCCGCACACACCGGGGGCCGGAGATTTCTTCTCCAACGCGGAAACACTGCATTTTAAGGAAGAAGCGATCGCCGTACCGGATCCCAAGATTGATCGTATTTGGGATTACCTGTACGATTCCATCCGACTGGGCAAACCGTATCCCGTACCGGTATATCAGGCACTGCAAGTCGCACAGGTACTGGAAAAAGTGAAACAAAACTCCGTATTTGTCCAGGCAAAAGATCGCGTTTGACGTCTTTTGGCGCACCTTTACATGTGCGGGCAGCACAAAACACTGCTGGACAACGCGACATATATTGAAATATCATAAAAATATGGAAAGAACAGACGCGTCGACGATTGATCCTGTGTTTTTCAGGATGGTGCGTTTGTTCTTTCCGTTTTTTGTGCCTTTCTTTTTTCATTGACAGAGACACAACGAAAATTCCATTCCCGATACATTCAAAAAACGGAGAAAATGAAAGATAACAAGAGATAATGAGAGCTTTTTGACAAAGTAAAAGAAAAAAATAAAAAATTTTTCAAAAACGCTTGACAGGCCATATCTCCTGTGCTATAATAACAAAGCTTTTATGTGGAATTCTATGTGATACAGCGGAATTCTGTCGCGGCAGCAGTTACAAATACCGTATTTTGCAAACAACTGCAAAGCCGAAACATACAATCTCAAACGGAGGAATACGAAAATGGCAACATTTATGGCTAACAAAGACACCATTGCGCGCAAATGGTATGTCATCGACGCCGCAGGTGTGCCGCTGGGCAAAACGGCTGCAAAGGCCGCGCACATTCTCAACGGAAAACATCGCGTCGATTATACACCGCATGTGGATTGCGGTGATTTTGTGGTGATCGTCAACGCTGAGAAAGCAATCTTGACCGGCAAGAAACTGGAGCAGAAAAAATATTATCATCACTCCGGCTACATCGGCGGACTCAAAGAAGTTTCCTACAAAACGTTGATGGCAACCAAACCCGAACTGGCAATGCAGCTGGCAGTGAAAGGCATGCTGCCGAAAAACTCCATCGGCCGCAAGAGCTTTACTCGTTTAAAGATCTACCGTGGTACCGAACACAAGCACCAGGCACAAAAGCCGGAAGTGCTGAACTGAAATAAGGGAGGAAAAGCAAAATGATCTATACAAGTGCTAAGCCTTATTTTTACGGCACCGGCAGAAGAAAAAAATCGGTTGCACGTGTACGCTTGCTGCCCGGCAGTGGCAACGTGACCATTAACGGCCGTGACATTGACGATTATTTCGGTTTGGAGACCATGAAATTGGTCGTCAATCAACCGTTTGGCGTAACTGCAACAGAGGGAAAATTTGATGTGATCTGCACTGTGAAAGGCGGCGGTTTTTCCGGTCAGGCAGGTGCCATTCGTCATGGCATTTCCCGTGCACTGCTGCTGGCAGATGAGACATATCGTCCCGCACTGAAAAAAGCAGGATTGCTCACGCGCGACCCTCGTATGAAAGAAAGAAAGAAATACGGCCTCAAGGCTGCCCGTCGCGCTCCGCAGTTCAGCAAGCGCTAAACTTTATCAAAAGTGGTCAAAAACCCCGGAACTACGCGGTTTCCGGGGTTTTTCCTTTTCAAATGGTTTGACGCAATTTGACAGAACGAAGCCTCTTTTAACCCGTTTTCTATGGGTTAAATGGTGGACAACCACCCCAAAAAGAGGGCTTATGGGTTAAAAAATAGGACAACCGAGACGCGATTTTGGGATGCCAAGGGGATGTTTATTTATACATCTCCAAGAGACCTTTTTCGTGAAAACGGTTTGTCTGAATTTGACCTAATTTGAACAAAAGAGAATAAATCTAATCGCCAAGCGCTCAGTATTTTCTACTGGGCGCTTTTTGCGTTTCCGGGGAATTTCATTCCGGGATAAGAAAAGGCCGTCACTTTCAATTTTTGAAGTGGCGGCTTTTTCTATTTCCAGAAGCCATAGAACAATTCAGAAAT